>Ga0065711_1026972_pt1 | contig 56198 bp, 23 predicted proteins | sample Hoacrofraction12_FD_59098 | JGI IMG/M metagenome (GOLD analysis project Ga0065711, IMG submission 59098) | Hoatzin crop microbial communities from Cojedes, Venezuela - Epithelial fraction 12 v2 (version 2) | ecosystem: Host-associated > Birds > Digestive system > Esophagus > Crop | place... | reverse complement strand
TTTATTTGCTGTCCTTTTTTTTTTTTTTTTTGTGGGGGATGCAAGGAGAAAAATGTGAGAGGGAGGATATAAAAAAGGAGATAAAGCTTCAATGATCCATTAAAGATACTACTAATACAATAGCAAGATTACCATAAACTCTACACATACCTTTAACTCCAGAAAAATAAAAAATCTTGTCTGAGATCTTTCTTAATGTTTCTGGGGTACATTTAGACCAAAAAATAATCCTATGGAAATATCAATGTCAATATGATACCAAAAATAAGTTGCAAATTTCAAAGCAAAAATTGCCTTTCGAACTACTTTCTGAAGTACCAGGTAGATTTTCTGTCACATTGTCTTTTAATAAGCATTGGATGACTTTGAAAAAAAACACTGTAATTCAAGCAGAAATTGGAGGGCTGATGCAGCAACCACTGGGTGAGGTTCTGTGGTCTTTGCTATGCAGACAGTAGGACTAGATTATCATAATCGTTGCTTCTGATCTAAAATCTATGAGCCTATGAATCATGGTAATGATACTGCTGCCAACTCAATTAGCAGCATATATTCCAGGAGAAAGAATTAATTATCATACATTCACCTTCTGCCTTGACACCTGTGGAACTTTCTGTTGGGTCATTTACCTGTGCTGGATTCTCTGAGTATTTCACTTCTGCTTTGACCTCTGGATTCAGAAACCTGTAGAAACCAGGCTTTTGGCTTCCTTGAATTTGTTGGCTTCGTTGATTTTGCTGACAATAGGCACAAGATATCTAAGGATTTGACATGGACTTTTCCTTCCCTCTGCTACGGATATGTAGGACAGGAGGTCACTAGGATCTATACAGATCACAACAATTTTTCACGTGATCACAGAGAAGACTGAAAACATAAAGTGATAAAATACATATGTGCATGTCTGAGTGCTTATATGTCAATGTCTGTAATACATGTAAATTTGAGAGGACAAGAGATTACACACAAAGACAAAAATGTTTGTGTTTGCCTACAAATAGGTTTAGGGGATGATGTTTTTCTAACGTTTAGGAATCTAGCACAATTTAAACACTTGCCTACTTCTTTTACTAGTTTCTGATTTGCATTCAAATAACTACGGAGTAGAAAGCAACTGCAATTTAACTGTCCCATTTCATAAGCTCAGTCTATTTCTGGCTGGTTTGAAAAGTCTCTGGTAAGAGTTTTTATGACCTTTACAAGGTGCATCAGACAATATCAGAGCATCAGGTGCAGTGGGTCTACAAGTGAGTACTACCAACTCCATGTCTCAAGTCAGCAGCTCCACAGAGTCTTGCCTGGACCACCGAGAGACCTCTCAATTTCCTACTCCAACCTCCAATAAGATTTTCAAGTGCTCCAAAGCCTGTGCTCTTGATGAAGTCAAGAAAAGACAAATTATTGTGACTTTTGCCATTTATGGTGCAATGACTTTTTTTTTTAAAAAGAACCGCTCTTTCAAAGAAACACTTTTTTTGTTCTTTATGGATTTTACACAAAGCTCCCTATGGTGAACTCCAGCAAAGTTAGGAGCAAGGAAGACATGCAAGGGTTCTGGCCCCTCTCAGATTCAATAACAGATGGCTAATTACAAACATAACTATTAACCAATCTTAGTAACACTTAGCTCTTCCAAAAATGTCATGAAGTATTCTGGCACGCTGTGTTCCAGCACTACAACTGAAGTGAGCCAAACATACTCTGCCCTAGGCTGGTGCAGAGACTGAAAAAACAGAGTATCTGTTGTCCTGATGGCTTATTTTAATTCTCTCTAACTGTGACCCTGTATCAACCAAGGAGCTTTATTCAAGACAAGCAAGGGCTGAATAATTTGATTTGCTTGGCAGGTAACCTTTCTTGCTCTGCCAATTAATCCAGCAGAAGAAAAAAAAGCCACTGATCTCCTGTGAGAAGAAACACCTAAAAGATCAAAGACTGGATTCGCTCTCCCAGCACTACTGCCAGTGACTACATGGGCTGTGTACTCAGGCAAACTGCTCATGCACCATACTGTTGAATTGGACTGATCATCAGGATTTCAATTAATCTGGAAGATCAGCGTGAGCTACTGAGGTGCTGGACATTCATAAATATGGAACAGATGCCCAACATCATCAAATTTAGCCCGACAAGATTTCTGGCTGAAGAGAAGGAACTTGTCTGGTAAAAGCGTGTGATTATCTTAAAAGCGCGTGCTCTGATGGACAGGCCAGGGCGATGCTTTCTCTTGTGCTTTCTGCCCAATTAGTCTTAAATTCTTTGCTGCAGTGCCCTGTTTTCCACAAGATTGTCTCCCTTCTCCTCCCCTTTCTCCTGCTCCCGCAACATCTAAGATTTAGGTACCTTTTACAGAGAGTGACATACGGATTAACACCTCTTAGGCAGAGAAGAATATCGACTGTGGACTGCAGTTTTCCTGGAGGAGCAGCTCAGCCTTTAGACGACTGCAGAGACGGTGCAATGCCAGACACCGCAGTATTGTGAGCAGGATGGCTGGGATTGCGGGGCTGTATTACATCGCCGGGATCATTCACGTCTCCCCAGATGGTTCTCTTCTGGGTGGCTCACAGCTCTTTTAGCCTCCCAGGTAAATCCACACTTCAGCTGGTGACCCCTGCATCAGGAAGACTTGTGGGTTCTTCGAGGGAGCCGAGGCTCTTTGAAAGTAAAGGCACAGATGTTTATTCTCCATGCTCTTGAGCGCTCGAACCGGGGTCAGACATGGGTTTCACCTTTCAGCCCCACATAGCACACCTGATAAATAGGATTCCTGCTCTCTAGCACCAAGAGGCTGTTCATTTCAGCGTGCTGGCTGCCCCAGATAGCAAATCTGAGCCATCCAATTTGTCCGCCTCGCTGTGCAGGGAGGCCAGCACCCTAATACAGTTTTGTGTTCATTCCTGGCAGCTGGGCTCAAAGAGGTAGGAGCTGCAGTGAATAAACCGGTCACTGGCTCCGACTGAGTCAAACAGGCAAGAACAGGAGCTGTGCTTTGGATTCTCTGCTGCTGATCTTCAGCTAATGTAAATCAACTTGATTCTGCTGGCATCAGTGGAAATGAGCTGATTCATGCCATTTATAGTTTCTTCTTACTTACTGCATCTTAACGACTTCCAGGCACAAAAACACCTGACTGAGGACATCAGTTACAAAGCCTTTATAACCTTAATGTTTTGTTCAGTTAAAGACTAACAAAGACAACGACTTTAACTTCTGACAAGAAAGCTAGGCCCCTGAACACTTAGCACTAATAAGGTACTTTTCAGCTTCTAAGTGCTTTACAAACATTAATTAATTATTCCTTGCAACAGCACTTGGTTATTTTCTGTTACTAGGGTGCATGTTTACCAAGTTAGCTCCATTCCTGCACAGCACGTTGTTGGCAGCAGGCAGGAGCATAAATTGATCTATAACCACACGCTGTAATTTGCAGCAGATTTGCTTCACCAAACACCATCAGTACAGCTACAGAGGCAGCTCGGAGGAGTGACCACTCCTCCCCGCGCCCTGTGGTGGTGATAACCTTTACCTTCCCTGCTACACTGAGTGGAAACATGAAACCTGTTTGCAGCACAATTCAGATAATTGCACAGAAATATACGTCAAACAGGAGCTTCCAGCAGACACAGCTGGAAAAAGTAGTAGTAAATTTTGTTATGTGCACATTGAAATACCCCTTACAGTACAGACGTGACACAGAGAACAGGCAGATTTTTAATAAAATACATGAATGTGCGTGCCACGATGAGACAACCGAATTTTCTGCAAGCAACAGTTATTAAAGATAAAAAAATATTCGTGTCCTGTATCAGGAAGTTGCCAATAAGTCTCAGAAAAAAAAAAAAAAAAGGAGAATAAGATATTACCCATCCTAAAATAGCCAAGAGTCCAGCAGAGAGGAAGATGACCAGAAGGCGGGAGCTGGAGGCTCACCTCCCTGCTCTGTTCAAGTCATACCAAAGGCTTGAACCAGTGCTTGTCTTTCTAGAAGAGTAACCCTAGCCACTTTCTTGTTTATTTTCACATCCCCGTCTCTCTCTCCCTTTACATTGCATGCTAAAGGAGAGGAATGCTTTCTGGCAAAAGTTGTCTGAACCAATATGTTTCCACTGGAAATGAGTGTTTCCGTGAACTGTGCCTGAAAAGAGCGCCTGTTGCCATAGGCGGGGTAATACCTCTGCAATTGAAAACAGGGTCTTGTGAAGTGGTAAGCTATCACTTTTTAATTAGAGCTGCCCAAAATTTTTCCAGGAAACAGATTGCTGGTATAAAACACTAGAAGTATCAAGCTGTCCACAACCATCAGCAGAAACCAGGAATGACCGACGGCTGAGTCTGCTGCCCGCCTCCCGTGCAGGCAATGCCACACAGGGGCCCAGGCGCCGGCTAACATGGGGCTGCTGCAAAGCAGGCGTGAAGCCAAACACTGCCTGTACCTAACTCTAGTTTCACTGAGAATTCAGAGCAACTTGCTCTACCCTGCCTGCTGCAAGCACCAAGGGGGATCCATCTGTTTCCTTCCATTTTCTTCAAGCTGTCTTTGCTCTGGTCAGCTTTAGATGGTGTAATCTAACCAGCATAAATGATACAGCTTAGTGTCATGTGCATAACATGAATTAAAATTGGAGAATCAGAAACTAAATCTTTCAGTATCAGTAACCTCCATCTCAGGAGTGACAAGGAACACCAAGCTTTAATACTCCAAGACATGCCATCTAATTAATTAGCCATTGCTCGCCTTATTTGTGTTCAAAATGTTCTGTCTGCAGGTAGAGATGCACTGGCACACACTGGAAACGTGGCATGGAAAGCAGCTATATTGGCAAATACATGTTATTGTAGATCTCTAAACAGAAAGAAAATGTATTGGTAAATAGATTTTTTTGCCTGTGTAACAGTATCTATACCTGGGCTTTTGTCAACAGAGCTATTTTCTCACAGTCCTACTCAGTAAATCTTGTATGAAAGGCTTGAGACTGGTTACTGAGCATTACTGTCTACATGGGTGTTTACAGTTCCAAGCATCTATCCTAAAAGAATCTCACTACAAGTAATACATAAGTATTAACTGGAATCAGGCAGACAAAATCAGTCTATTTTCAGTCTGAATAGTTTGAACCGTGCTCTGGGATTCTTTGATGGTTTTTTTGGGAAGAAAACAAAAACCTCTCCTGCTGATGAGTTCTAATTCTCCTCCATCTATGCTTGGTACAAAGAAACAGTGAGGTAATCATACATACTTCTGCTATCTGCTCTGCAAATACACCTAGCTTTCAGTTGAGAAAATGGCACATTGTGCAGTGATGCAAACAAAAGATTTGAGATTGTATTCATTCATTCCAAACCAAACACAATAGTAATTTCTTATCTGAAGTGCTGAGAAACAAGAAAGCCTTTTTATTTAATGAAATACGAACATCTCTAGCTATAGAAATAAAGTGCAATTTTAATCTTAGAGCAGCATTTTCAGCTTCTGATCTACAGTTATATTCCTACTTCAGACTTTGGGAGGCTGCATGCAACTACCATTTTCCTGCATATTTAGTGCATAAAACAATTAATTAAACCATGTGTTGTATTCTAAAGGATACCTTTTCATTGCTTATATACACATAGATATCAATATATTTTTACATTCATACACTGTAAAATAATTATATGCTAAAAGCACAGTAAGTGCTTTAATACCACGTGTGACTTTGGGATAAATGTAATAGTATTCCAAACATATGATAAGTAGTTTTCTGCAGCAAAAATTTTGGGTTACACGAAGGATACCAACCGGTAATTTGCAGAAGCTGCTATAATATCCTTCCTACAAGGGAAGGGACATACCACTGTAGTGGTTCATCTCATCCAATAAACAATCTCCGTCGCAAGCCAGAACCAGATGTTCCACAGCAAGATGCAAAATCTGCATGAAAAATGTGGAATTAAATTGCTATAGTTAAAATGCCTTTCCACTATCCATCAGGAAAATAATCGGCTCATGCTGTGAAACATGAGGGAATTTTATCCCTTTCTGAAATTGGGATTAACAGGCCATGGCCCATGAACTCATTCTAAATAATTCACCTGTGGATGTTCTCTTGATTCAAAATATCCCCAAGTTTTAGACTTCTTCTGTGCTTTTGGTCCCTGTTACATTCTTGGCAATAAAAATCCAAACCAATTTAACACATGCAAGAATTATTTTTCCACCTTTTGAATTCTTTTAATATTACCTACCACAACTTGAGAAATGCAGCCAAATAATACATTCTTCATAGTAATAACAGGTACAAAAGCATCCAAACCTAACAGTAACTTTCAACAATGTAAACCTGTGATTTATTCATGCCATGGAAAAGGTTTTTTGGCTTTTTTTTATTACTGTAGGAACTGACTGAGAACTAGCAACTGCCTTTTATGAATTTGTAGGAGAACAGAGCAGGAAAGAGGAAAATATGAAACATGTTCCCTCTTGCAGTTCTCCAAATGAGGGTGTTGGATGTGTTTGCAACATAACTAGTTGCAGCCGATTGGCACCAAGCCCTGACAAGCTCCCTCTCTAATAAAGTGTGTTTCTCTCAATACCAAAATCTAATCGTAAGAACTGGCTGGATACATTCAAAACATAAAACATGTTAAACATCCTAGGCACTGAATATGTGAAAAGGATCATTATTCACAGACTCCTAATCAAAGCTTCATTATGTGCCATTATTTGTTTAGTTTTACATGTTTCCTCCTTGCTTGAATGAAAATGTCTGGTGTAGCAAAACGTCACATCTAGCTCAGCGAAGCCAGGCAAGGAGCTGTGATGCATTCAGAAATGCCCAGGCATAATGGGTTGTTTGTTTTTTTCTTTTGGAGAAGTCTGCGCTGTTTGCTAGGTTGTAAATTATTGATTTATTTGGTGATTTACTTTGCAGCAAATTGAAGCTATACGCAAGCTAAATACAGCTTCACTTAAGCTAATTATCATGACGGGGGCTATAAAGATTCAGAAATAGATAATTGTATTTGTTTGACATGTACACTACAAGCCAAAATTATACCCCCCTTCCACAACACATACTCGCTATATAGAGGAAATGTAACTTAAAATACATTTATTTCAGTAACAGTTGTTATTTCTCTGCCTGTGAAAGGTTTAAGGTGTTATGAAGCAATGACATGGAAATATTTTAGGCTCTCCTGGCTTCCCTGTAAGGACACATCACCCCCATGTTGATGCTGGGGCCAGAGGGTCTTAGCCAGTAACTGGGGCTCAGGACACCATGACCTTCCCATGTTTTTTTCACTGAAAGACAAAATACAATTAGTAGTAATGTGAAACATTGCTTGTGAAACATTGACCCAATTATCTTTCTTTTTCTGTACTTGTTGGGGCCACAGAAGTTCCTCGCAAAAATAGATTTTGAAGGTATAAACATCTCGGTGGGATAACTGGAAGCCTAGCACTAAGCTGGTAATAGCATGGAGCATGGACTGCAGCGCGCAGAGATCCCACCTGTGCCTCGCTGGTGGCAGAGTTCAACTCCTGGAGTTTCAAGATTGCTTTCATGGCTTTCCCAGAGAGAAAGGAGTATGACTTTTGGTGTGAATTTTCTAGAGATGAAAATACAACACTGCAGATTTCTCTCTCAGGATCAACCATTGAGTGATTGCATCTGGAGTGAGATGTGGATGATCTGAACAGAAGCCCAAGTTCTGTCACAGATGCACAACATGTTGGCTACTGATGTAGATATAGTCCGGCTAACTTTTAAGCTAACTAGGCGGGATACCTACAGCAGCACAAATCTGAAAGTACCTGGGTGGGATTCCCGATCGAAAGCATTCTGCACTCTGTCTGTAGTTTTAAATCTATGCTGCTGTAGGTATCCTACCTGGTTACCTTCGTATTAGCGTCAGTAGCCAACATGCCAACCACTGTGCTGCAGAATGGAATATATTCTGAAGCACACTGCTGTATCAGGGCACGAGGAAGGACTGGGATTCCTGCGAGTGAGAGCCAACACCACGGGATACACAACGTCATGTTCGCACACTCTAGAGCAGCCTGGTGGCAGAGCTCTGGGAGCCAGAGATCGCGAGATCCCAGAGCCTGCAAACATAAGCACCCATCTCTCTCAAGGCTTTCAGACCCTTTCCTGTGAAATCGAGCACCTGAAAACCCTGACTCTAATCCGAAAAGTGATCCTTTCCATCCCAAGCCCTTGCCTTATGAAATCAGTATTCTGGTCAGCTCCACCACTAGAAAAAGCAGCTGCAGTATGCAGGAGAACATACTTCGTTTTCCTCGATCCATGTGCTAGTGTTTTGCAAATGAAATTTTCACTGACTTTCAGGATGTATGAAATCTTGAAATTAAAATGAAATTTAATTGTCAATGAATGAAAAGCATTGCTTTTTGGCCAGCTCTATTTGTACATATAAATTATCCCAGACTTCTCAAAGTGTCTTTCATGCTGTCTCAAATTATTTTCTTTTTTTTTAAATTGAGATCTCCAAAGCCAGCTGCTCTGGGGTTTTCAGTGCCCAAATTCTCACTCATTATTTCATTTGACACTCAGATCCCTTGAGCAGCACTGAAAAATTACTAAGCCGTAATATCTGTGCAAGACTTCCAAACAATAGCTGCAACGAAGAAACTGGTCCTGGCACTAAAAACCAATGAATATGTAAGACAAATTGTATCTGGAGAGAGTAAACACATTAAAACAGGCTACCAGTAGTGTCTTTCAAAAGATATACAATGTAAACCACATACTCTTCAATAGCTCAAGGGGCTTATAGTCAATAAATTTAACAGGCTGCAACAAAAAAAAGCCAAAGCTAAAGTACAGTATGTAAATGGAAGCTAGAGTGCACTCTTCTTTTCAACCTTAGGACAGAATTAATAGAGGGGAAATGACAAAATACATAAAAAGGAATACACAGGATTTGACAGAGCATGTTTTTTCTTTTAACTTCAAGGCAAACTACCAGACTATTTTGGTTTACAGATAAATCGAACAAAGAACTTCTATCAATTTGCATAGAAGTCTCATTTTCAGCATTGGAAAGATTAAACTTCAGAGCCTTATATTGTATGTGCATGTGGGGGATTACAAAGGAAGTAGCGTAAATAATGACCCTGCTGAAGAGAGATTAGCTTCAATGATTACATGGTAAAATAGTTATGTTTCCTGCATTTATGGATTAAAATATCCATTGTTTCTGTAAACTAGTGAAACTCATGGATATTTGTGGTAATAGGGTAAAGACAGTAGCAGTAGCTGACAGCCCCATTGCTGCCTCTTGACCTTACTGACAGTATTCTCATGTTCAGTCCAGAGAGCTGGATCCTCAGCCTTGCCAGAGTAGTTTGCACTGGCTTGGTGTTTGTGTGACAAAAAATGTTTCCTTTAGGAATTCTCTTTATTTTACAGTTATGCGGTCACGCTAAATGCAGATATATTGGACTCATCTTGTCCTTTTGATTTTTGAGGACCTACCCCTGGCTTCTCCCAGCTGACTAAGAGCACATAGGGTTGATTTTTTTATTGACTTACACCTCATATTGAGATTTACACTTGTTTAAGCTGTCAGTAAAATTGAAGTAGATGGACTGTTCCCACTGAGATTCTTTTTCCCTAAATATTTCTCTTATTTTGCTGTTTCTAAAAAAGTCTTGTGAGGAATATGGGAGCTATACACATGGGGCAATCAAGACCCTGGTGTTGGATATGACAAGCCTAGCCTCTGCCCTGATTAATGGTTACTCCTTGGATTGAAATATCCTGCTCTGAGAAAGGCAGAGCAGAAAATAGTGTGGAGGCTCTTGCAGGCCAAGTCTGTATCTAAACATAGAACGCAACAGGCAGAAACCCCCTGTCTGAGTGGCTCAGTGTTTCTCAACAACCTGTAGCTAGTTTAACATTCCCAAGAAAGACGAAAATAAATCCAGCAGAAATCATCACCAGAAATTGTCAGCTACATGTCTCTGTGCATCTAAGATAGTACAAAGCCCCAGATTCCTCTTTACCCTAGTGATATAATTTTAAAGTTTGCAGGTATATTGGTAGTTGTATATCATGCAGGACAGTGAAGCAAGAGGCTCACTTTGCTCACTTGTTGCTTACACAGAGTAATCTCTACTGTAAATAAATGGATAAAAGAGTAAAGACAATTTGGTCCATGACTGAAACATGCTCGTATGAGGGACAGCACAGAACAAACTCATGTAGTTTGTCTAGGACAGTCACAGCTTACATTGATTGGGTTCTCCACGCAAAGCAAAGTGCAGTCTTCTGTCTAGTATACATCCTAGCAGAGAAATCAGGGTTTTATAGCAGCCTATAAAAATTATGTTGCACTAGAAAAATTGGTTAATGTTTAATTATGTTCAAGGAAGAAAGATTTAAAAGTCCTAGGTTCTGACTTCCTAAATCGTTTCTACTAAAGATGCAATATGTTAAGATTTTTCTTGAACAATATTATCTATCAAGTCTATTAAGCTGTGTGAAATAGGGCCTGGGTTTCTGCTCTCAGTCCGTGACAATGGAAAGTGAGATAAGTAGATAGGAAAGAGAATTGTACTGTGGCTCTGGGTGGGGGTTTTTTGAAAGTATAGCACAAAACTAGTTTTAGACAGGTCTTTGCAAGAAAGTCACCAGAATTGCTCATTAAGTCTTAAAAAAGGCTGTTAGTCATAATTAGGGGTATTTGTCCTCTGAGTATGCCAATTCTTAGACTGTGTCTGTACAGCAGCATGTGTCTGCGGTGCAACAGGGATGCAGCCGAACGGTATGTAAACCCGTCACATCGGGCAAAGGCAGAAGTCTGTCTTCAGAAGCACAAAGCACAGTTCAAGCTGCAAAATACATTCAGAAAGCTGAAAAAACAAGGAGGTTAACCTATGCTGAACTCAGTGCTGCTCTGTCTGTTTTAAAACCTAGGCTGTGTTTACATGGAAGTTTTGTAATGGTGAAGACACAAAGAACTGATCCTCAGCTTTGACTGTGTGTGCCAGTAATTAGCAAAAAACAGACTGTCTACCCTTGGTGAAGGGAGAGGTGCTTGGACATGCAGAGGGAATGACAGATGAGCTCTCAGTATAGAAAAGCGTTAGTAACTAGTCACCCAGAGAAGGTAACAGGCTAAGGAGAAAGTCCAATGAAAATATAAACCTTTCAAGAAGCATAAAAACAGTCCCTATCATGCACTTCAGGTGAGAAAATTTTAACTCATGTAGGGAATGAAACATACACATCCACTATATTAAACATCTATCTGTGTATGACTAACAATTCACTTTTTCTTGTAATTACCTTTTCTCCCTATTAGTTGTCCTTGTTTCTTTAACGTAGTTATCCCATGAAAAGTTCTATAAAGACAACCTTCCTAGAGAGAAGAGAAAACGAAAGGTTTCTGAGAGCTATATTCACCATACCGTGCCCAGGTATCACCCACCATCTAATTGCACTGGCTGCTTTTAGCAGGAAAAGGCAAAAGGCAAATATACTCTCTATATCCACAAACTGGGAGATAGATAGTGGGCTGTTGTGCTTTCAGACTGCATACAAAAGTGAAAGATTAAATGTTTTAGCTTTTCTTTACAGTTGCTTAAATATCTTTGAGGCAACATTGGTTTTTGTTTTAGTGCACTTGCCCCAAAGTTCTATTTTCCAATGGCTTTGAGCCTGCAAGAGCTGCTTTTAAAATTCCAGTGATAATTTAATATTCTGGAAGGAATTAGAACATGTTCTTGTATGCTCCAAAATATATCAGCTTGCATATTGCTTAACACTAAAAGAGAAATCTGGCTTATTACATTCATAAAATTAGAAACCTTAAATACCTTACCTTCTTTTATATAGACTCATTTACTTGTCAAGTCTATGTATTTCTCTAAAGAAACACCATTTAAAATACAGTCATAATAGTTTCTCTATGCAATATTAATCATCATTTCTAACCATAGTTAGCCACACAGTATTTGAAATAGATGTGACCTGTCTTTGCTTCGTCTGATCTTTGCCTTTCATCGACTTGAAAAAGTCAATTCTTGAACCTAATGATAAAAAAGTTAGTATTCAATTAGACAGAAAGCTATCTCTCAGGCAAATGGTATCATACAGAGTAAACGGGGTCAATGGAAATGAAACAGGATATTCAAAAACAGGTAAGAAGCCTTAGTTCTATCTACAAATAACCAGTGAAGGATAAGATTTTCCAAAGCCCCAGTGAAATTGGTGGGAAGCTCCCACTGACAATTGGCATCCAAGTCTGAGCAGTACAGAAAAGTTTAAGCAATCTATCTCATTTTTTAATTCATGTGTTCATTATTTGAAATGGTGCATCTATAAATAACATATTGTACAGCAAAAGGTTTATCTAGTTTAACATTGGATAGGAAAGGGATGCAAACACTTTATATAAGACGTTCTAGACAAGAAGTTATTTATGAACCAGTTTTATGATTACATCAGTGGCCACTTGCAATTCTGGAGTCATGTGTAGCTGGCTACCAAGTATTAAATATTAAGATTTCGGTTTCCTACTTGTTTTTTTCTTTTTCTAAACAAATATCTATAAATAAATGTTAAGTTAGTGGTACAAGTGCAAATGGGCTTGTCTTACCTTTTCTTCCAAATTGAGTTAGGGCTCTTATTTCAGTATCTGTACACATAAGTTTGGAGTATGTTCTCTGTTCTGATGGCCAGAATGGCAGTGACCAATCGGCTCTCCAGACGCAGGATTATAAATCTGCCAAAGTAGAGACATTCCCAGTTTGGTGGAGAATTTTGAGCTGTCTTTGACCTACGTATGTGTCTGACAACATTCGAGTAAAAAACCTGAATTTAAACTCCTGCCTCCCAGGCCCACCACAGACAAGACAATCTGGCCACACCTTCTGCCCTGAGCAAGTGGCAATTGCCTGAAGCAAAATGCCATGCAGCCATTCTCTCACTGAGGGCCCAAAAGGAGCATTTTGATTTCCTTCAGCCCAAAGGTCATCAGCACATTGACATGGTAATACCTTTACAAGTGAACACTATTTCACAAGTGACTAGATATAGACCTGTTTTCAGAAAATTGCTCACACTGGTGTAAGTCCATGTCATCATCTCTTCCATCAAACCCACGTACACTGAAGGGGCCATAAAATTCATTCAAAACTAGGACACTCCTCTTATCTACTTACAATAAATGAATCTCTGTAGGTCAAATCTTGATTCCAAATTGCATCCAAGTACCTTTTAAGTTGTAAAATTATGAGAGCACTGAGTACCTTCCTTATCATTAGATGCCACCCCTGAAAAATGCTTGCACAACACTTTCAATTGTTCCTAGGAAGGAAGTTACTGCTATATATTACAATTACCGAGTACATTATATCATTTAAGTACATACTTAGCTTAATTGTGGTAAAACTTGATAGTATTCTGTTGATTTCATAATTACTAGAAAAACTGCAAAATAAAATACATGTTTTGGGGGCCTGGGAATTTGATGTGGTTTATAATCAACAACATTGTTCACAATGATGGATCTGAGTATACGGAAATTATTTCATGTCACAGCACTGGTGCTAACACTTGCTTTTCCACTCGCTTTTCATTACCATTGCAAAGTAGTTTTCATAGACAGTGCTTATTTTAGTCATGGCAGAAACTAATGAATTTTTCAGACTTGTGTCTGGGTTTTATTATAGTCCTATACAATCTTTTATTATACTCCTACGAAATCTGGTTTTTATGTATTGTACTATGAAAGAGTGGGCTGATGATGCCCTTACTTCCCTTTGAATCTTTTTTACAACTTTATAATTCAGAAATTTAAACTTCTCTTTACCGACTATGAACTGCTAACCTCTGAGTCTGGCCTTGCTTCTCCCTCTGGGTCACTGCGAAAATTATCTACACTACGGTGGCATCCGGAACCTCTCTGCTCTGGCCCTGTTGTACTAAACAATGCAAAAACAAGGCTGTAAATAGTCCCACTCTCAAGAGCCTGCAGTTTGGTAAGTTTACAGGACAGATTTTAACCAAGTAAAGAGATGGCTGAGTTAATTCATTTCAAGCTAAGATTCATATCTCTGCTGCATACTGCAGTGCAGGCACAATCTAAGTCAGTAAGACAAGGGAGATGGGAGTGGGTGCTAAACAAGTGATAGGGAAAGGGAAACTCACAATTCCTTCCTCCGCACGGCTGACATGAATGTGGTAGTCACAGCAAGCAATCCAGCAGAGAAGACAAGACATTCTGTGTGAGCGACTGTCAGTCTGAACATCGTTTTGCCCTTTCTGAAAAATTGTCCTTTGAAGAGACATGAACGCCACCAGAGCGATTCACAGCCTTACTAGATGTCGAAGCTGCTGGAGAACCTCACCATAAGGCGAAACATGTGGCTGCCCCGGTGTCCAGGGAAGATGATGGTGTTGAATGTGCTGACTAACTTTGTGCTGTTTTCTACAGGAATGTAAAGAGGTAGAAAAATGTGAAAGGGAAAGACAGTTTGGCTGATACTGCAGGGCACAAGCAGCCAACAGACTCTAAGCCCAACTCCCTATTCCTTCTGCTGCTTTCACTTGGTCGGTTCGTTTTTGCTGCATGGATCAACTTCCTTACTGGAAAGACAGACTGACAAAGGTCTTTCTTATCTCTGTCTTTCCTTTGTACGCTGTGGGATCTGTGAGTGGAAAGATATTGAAGATGTGTGAGGTGTGATTGCTGTTGTGTGCATTGGTATCTCCTGTTACTGATTAGGTGGGAGCCAGCTGTTCCTCTAGAGAGTACATCATGAGTGCTGAGTGGGCACACCCCAACACAGAAGTTGTCTGATATAAAGGTGGGGATACAGCAGCATTAAGGGAAATACGGTGTGTATTTTCTAAATTTGCTTTTTCTTCCTTGTACAGATGGGGTTTGACTGAGTACCACTTAATGCAGAACAGAGGAAGGAAAGGCAAGATATTACAGTGGTAGAAAGGTAGACACTGTGGTGAAGAAGGGTTTTAGAAAACTAAATGCATTTGAAACAGTAGAAAATTGAGACCTTCGCATAGTAAAACAATGGGTTTTTTCCTTCCTATCATCTGTTGTTACAGACAAGTGCTCCTTACCTACTTCATGCTCCTCTCACAGCCTCACACTTCTACTGTCCTGGCTGGCGTTTGTTTTTTTGAATACTCAAATAATAACAGAGGTGATAATGCTGGCATTTAATGTACCAAAGAGTAGATGCAGTTAAAGCATTTATTAAACTTGAGGGTGGATAACCCTCCCAACTGCCAGTTGTAAGACATAGACTGTGTAGCTCAGAATACTAAAGCAAAAGCCAGCCATGGGAGTAGTTCCCTGTTAAAAGGTGGTAACTGCTTTATGCGGACCCAGATCTCCTTCACAGCAGGGTTAGCTAGCCAGCAGTGTCCCCGGCTCACTCCTTACAGATAGGGGTATAGCTGGGGAGAGGAGGGTGATCATATACACTACTCTACTGGTGAAATGCAAGAGACTCACCAGTTATTTGTTGTCTGAAAACTGTCAGATAGCCAGTAAACACGCACAAACCAACTTCTTGACTTCTACAAGCTTTCTGGGGAGAAAAACAACAAATGGGCAGTCAGGTGAAGGACATAAAAGTACATAGAACAATCCTATAAGAAACCAGACTTTTACTTCCAGCGCTTAAGGCAGTGATCTTCTACGCATGAACACCAATGCTGCGCTAATTCCTGTAAGAGTGATTCATGCCTTACTGTAGGCTCAGGTAACGTGACAACTCAGACAACATTGCAGATCACAGTTAATTTCAGGTTCTGTAAAACGGTTGGCATCTACATACTTTAAGACCATACTTCAAGCAGCTTAACAGAAGATTATAACATGATTTTTAATAGCACAACCTATAATTTATTTTTCATTAACTACTCAAGTTGAATTTTTATACTGTAAAACCAAATGCATTTTTTAAGCTTTTACTTTCATCAATCACTCGATTTTTCTGACACATGGCGTATCTAATTCAATAGTATTGGCTGATCTGTTTTAAAATAATATTCTGTTTTCCAGAATACCAGTGTGATTGTATTTAGACATCTTTAAATAATGTAGTGACGGCAATTTCAATCAAAAATGAGAGGGAAAAAAAACTTTCCTCACAATAAATAGCACCAACTGAAACAAGTTAGAAATAAGGAAGGCAAAACCAGTATTGGATTACTTTGGTTTCATTCATACTGAAGTTTGTGGTGTTTTGGAAGAATTATATGGGCCTTGTATATAACTTAACACTGCAGTAGATCACTATTGCCATCTCCTGGCAAATAAACCATATAACTGTATTCTGGAGCTTTTTCTAAACAGTCATATATTGTACAACTGCAGAGAGATTACACCATAAATAGGCAATAAAGGATTTAGGGTATTTATTGTGAGACTATCATTGCATTTTTATTCTTTGCTCACATAGACCTTTATAAAGAACTGCATTACAGTTGATAAATAGTGGCATTTCTTCCAATGCACTCTTTATGCCGAAAAGAAATACTGCTAGTTATGACTCTGTAAATTAAGGTGAGACGATGGGTATTGTTGTGATCGAAACAAATATCAAGGCTGCTTAAGAAAATCTCGCCATAACCAAAACAAATATAGACTCAGACCGAAGGCATTTGTTTCCACTGCATTGTGATGGGACGGTGCTATGGTAGCCAGCCAAGACAACGTCAAAACAGCGTTAAGCCACACTATGGAGCGACAGTAGAGATAACAGCAGTCACAAAAATAAGCTGTCATTTCAATTTCTGGTATTTTTAATCCTTGTATTTTCTTACCATTTTCGTTGTCCTTCCCATTGTCATTTCCCATTCCACTCCCTCTCTCTCATCTATGCTCTCTTTTTGTCTTTGTGCAGCTCCCTGAAACTTCCTCATAAACAATCTACGTCCTCTCCTGCTCGGAGGGGAAAGGAGTGGGCTGATCCTGAAGCCGGCACAAACAGCCCCCTCCCCAGCAGAGCTGCCTGCGCATCCTGCCGGTGCCTGCAAACACTCACCTTGCCCTGCAGTCTCAGTCACGTGGGGAAGGAGAATGAGAAGTGTCTACAATTCATTACCCTTCGGACCAGAGTGCAGCTTTCAATGTGATGTTGAGCCTTGATAAATCATCCTTTCAATCAAATTGGTAAACAGAGAGAAATGCTGTCTAACTGGCAATAAATTCAGACAAGTTCAGCAAGGAGTGACAGAGTAGTCGAAGGCTTGTGCCTTGCTTTGTTTGTGTGTTGCTTTTGCAATGCTTCTCTCTGCAACAGAGAGAGTTCCTTTACTCACAGCTGCGTATACTGTTGACATTGCCAATTAATATGACGAGGAACATCCCCTTTAACAATTTTTTGCTTTTTCCCATGGAAGCAGAAGAAATGTTTGAGATATTCTGGAAGAAACTAGGGCTGAAGGTTTTCTGATAACACTGAACTTTCTGAAGCCAGAGCTGCATCATGAAAAGCATCTACTCATGAGCGTCCTTTGCCACGGTGACAATTCAGTTTGTTTCTTTCAGCTCACCAGCCGCATATCCAAGACTGCAGCGGATAGGGTCAGTCACAAACACTGAAAAAGAGGGCGATAAATGCAGGCAGTGTAATGGCATTTTAAAGCTGCCATAATGTCAGAAAGAGTAAAGATTAACTGAAGCTCAGAAAGAGCTGCGCGAAGTTGCCAGCTGTAGATACTGGGAAGGCAAGGAGAGCTTTGGAACAAGAGTGAGAACAGCTTCTTGAGGAACTAATGCGAATACTTTTTTCTTTCCTTATCAACCTAGTTGCCTCACAAGAGGACACAGACTTGGTCCTGGACTCACAAAGGCATTTAGAAACCAGAGACAATGGCAGGTTACACTTAATGATCATAATAGCTATTAAGGCCAAAAGAGACTGGAAAACACAAGCTTAATTACTAGACTATCCCAGGGGATCTGGAATGAGCGCACAATGTTAATGGTATCTCCAGTCATTATTATTAGATTAGGCTTAGAAACTTTTCCCTGAAGCAACACAGTAATTATGTATTTATTAATTTATTTTTGTTTGCTTTAGCTGTTCTACACTCTTTAAAAATAGGCATACTTCTATGAAAAACAAATTCAAAACAAAGTCATCTCAGTGAGGAAGTGGGTAAAAACATCTGAGCTCTAACAAAGGAAGGGTAAAACTAGTAGTTTCCTTTGGAATTTACAAGGAAAAGTATAAATGCCTGTACTAGGGAATGGAAGGCATGAAAATTAGAAGCTGAGATATATTATCCTTTCTACAGAGAGTGGCAGTCAAGTCTGCAGCTGAAAATAAATCAAGGACCTGCTCATTCTAAGGAACTGAGAAGAGTATGTGGCTCTCAAGGAAACCTGGCCTTAGAAGAAGCTAGAACAAAAATGGGGAAGGAATGCAGTTCCCACTGCTTTGTCTGTGATAAGCTACCAGATTTCCACAAGAGACATGACAGAATGTGCGTCTGTTGCCTCCCATGCCCTTGCAGGATCAAAAGACAAAAGTTGGAGTGCAGGGGAAGTCTGAACCTACAAAAGTGTTTGGGCAGCCAAGGTTGCTCTAAAACATTTGCCAGACCTGGAACATCCCTCTGTCTTTGACCTGTAGCAAGTATGGCAATACTACACATATCGATGATAACTGGAATTAGTTACAAAACCATTTCAGGCAGTGAAATGTAAGATTAATTATGGAAACAATAGTCACAAGCACTGGCTTGTGTTGCTACAGCATGTGGTCTTCCAAGGCACGGAGCTAGATGTCACTCTACATGCAATGTCCATTCTTTAATCAGCTCCTTTCTAGAGAAAAATTGTTTCACAATATCAAACCAGCCACCAATATACATTCTGGGCGGTGCTATCAAAGGCTGGCAAACTTAAGACACACAAAAAAAAAGGTTCAATGACACTGAGTATCAAATGCATACAGGACGAGTAACAAACGCTGCAATTAATTGCTGCTGGGGCAGGCTCATGCACTTACCGATCCCTGCCTAGCTGACAGCACGTGCCTCGATGAACAGTGCTTGTCTGTTATTTGCACAAGTTGGAAAGAGTACAAGGGGACCAGCTTAAGGCAGATTCAAGCTGCTATCATTTTCACTTCTTCCAGTGTTAAATTTCCTGTCAAAGAGGAACTAAACTTTGACTACTCTCTTATGCTTATGTTGGCTATGTCCTTATGGGGACCAGTTTGACTTGGCATGCTGAAGTCATTCACCACAGATTGACTGTCATCAGTTCCTACAAATCATCCAAATATAAAGCTGAAAGCATGGGCATTCTAAAAGGCATTAAGTTTGCAGTGGCATGAGAAGAAACGCAGATAGCCTGAAATCTTTAAGGAATATATATACATACATAAACACTCATACACATATATGAGAGAGCACCTCAGCCTACAGTAGTAACTGTGTTCTATTTCCAGCGCTATCCATGCATCAAGAAATGAGGGAAACTCTATGATCTTTTTTTAATAGTTTTAAGCTCTAAAAATCAGGAGGTGGAAAATAACCGTAAGCAAGTTCTTTGCACAGTGTAAGTGAGGGCTGCCTGCCTGACCTCTCCCTTTCACTAGAGACTCCATTTTCAGTAATTGTGCTTAAAATATATTCGTTAAAGAAAGGGAGGTGACGGTAAGGGGGAGACAGGGATAAAACAGTGTTTCAAAGACTTAATGAAGCACAGATGATTGCTGACTGTCCATCTTATCTTCCTATGCCACATTTTTGAGGATTGGGAGTTTACTATTAAACACTGGACATTTTCCTTAACGTACATGTGTGGGAAGACAAAGATTCAAGCTTTTACTTTTCAAAATAAGAACATTTTAATATAGTCTTTAGGACAGATAAGTCAGAGGGACATTCAAGAAATGCAGAAAAATGTGTCTTCATAGAATTGAGTGTACTACCTAACAAGACCTATATAGCAGGATTATACTCTATGGCTTACAAGAGTATTGATCTGTGTGTACTCCTCAGCGGTGTTACATTCGTTTTAACATTGATCTCTGTTTCATTACGCCACTGCATCATGCACTCTCAGTGTCATCTCAGTGCCCCTCTAAAATCTGAGTGTCTTCTGTTGCTGTCAAGATGTGCAGATGCATTGTGCAGCTTCCCATTCAAAACATCAATTTCAAAGCCTATTTATTCACACATGCACCCCCCTCTTAAGATAATACTAAGGACCTACCATGCCTTAATCCTCCAAAGCAAGGTAAATATAGAGTGAAGAAGACATCGGCAAGTGCTTTTTCTTTGAAGCATTTTTTTAGTCTGTGCATTGTTTGTGTTACCTTTCAAAGGACCTTGAAAATACCATTTCTTTTCCTCCCGGCTTCATTCTATTCCATTTGGAAAACATTGATTTTGCTTCCCCCTGTGATTCTTATGCAGCACAAGTAAACATGGCCCTGTTTAATACATGTCCAAGTCTGCGCAATGCCATCAAATTCACTGTAGCTCTGGGAGAGAAACCAGTCCCTTTGCTGGCTTCTAGCATTGCTACAACACAATGCAAAATACCATGGTTCCTGCATGTCCAGAGAGGTTAATTTGCTTATGTATGCTTTATCCTTTAAAGCAAATGACTGGGCACTAGGGCTTCATAAATTCTGATGTCAACTTTAATAATATGCTGTTGTTCAGTTGCAATACAGTTACAGAAATACAACGAAACCTGGATCAAAAGCTAATGGTGCAAAACATTGTGCAAATACAAGAGCAAAAAGCCTTTTTACCAGATGGGTTAACAAAATAGTACACATGATCATGGGCTTTTCACCTAAATCTCTGCTCCAAGTTCGCTTACTCTTCTATTAGTGTAAGTTAGATATGAGTCTGTTGTCTTCAGGCTTGTAAATACGAGGACAAAAGCCTTAAAAACCTACTACATCTCCCTGTAGGGATCGTCTCCTTCACTGCTCAGTGTGTGTTCAAGATCATGTGCAGACTTGCTAGTTCACCCCATATTCCTTAAGTCTGGGCAAAAGATACCTGATCTTGCAGCCACCTAATTATGCCAGCCTGGGGAGCTAGTGTAGGACATCTCAACATTTGTACCTTGGCTATTCCACAAGAATCACCCTTGACTTCACCGCATGATGTACTTCTGTGTCCCATCCTTCACGTCTTTGAAATAGGTATAATATTTACCCATCTGAGTGAAGAAAAATGCTTTGTTGTTCCCTTGCATGGATGTTGTAACAGATGTGAACAAACCAGAACAAACACCTACTATCTTCATCTTCATGATTCCCAAGTTTTCTTCTTTATAAATTTCCTTTTCTGCCTTCACACAGCTCTTGCTTTTTCTTGTCAGCATTTCACTGTCAACCTATGTTCTTATAGCCATTTTCCTACTTTAAAACAGTAATGCCATATTTTATTGCTGCAAATCAAAACCTCAGCACTTCAGCCACTGCGCCATGGACCCTGATTCAGTGTTTAAGATGGGAATCTTTCCAAGGACATCCTTGGGCACTGGCACTGGATCAGACACTATGTGCAAGGACGGATTTGTCATATCCTTAGGTTAACTTCTGAAAGAAAAAGGCTCTATCCAGTGGGACAGTTACTTAGCAAGATAATATTTTATGCATTGAGCTCCAGAGTGTCACAAGATGATTTTAAGTATCACAGCAGACAGTCGTTCCATATAATGAGTTAGTTCTTTAAACTGTTACCTCACCACGGAAGTAATTAGTCAAGACAAGAACAACAACAACAAAAATACTGCTTATGCACTGCTGTACCACAATGCATTACTGTTTACATCTCAAATTCCTTTTCTTACAAAGACTAGATTTCAAAAAAAACAGAGTGCTTTTACTTGCTTGCACTGCCTTTTTTTAATTGCACACAATAGGAGCTGACAGGCCACCAGTCATGGAGACATTATTTTCACAGAAATTGTGCATAAAAGATTCAGCAGCTGTGTAAATATAAGCATGTAATTTATAGAAAATGATCCATGGGCATGTAACACTGTTCTTAAGTTATAATATCAATAATAAAAAAAATCATTTCAACTTCACCGGTTACTATTGTGGGCATGGGCTGATCGGAGGAAACATGGTCCAGAGCAAAAGAAAATGTCCTGGCTGGTTCCAAAGCCACTGCTTGGGATTATTTTCATGTTTATTTTGAAAATACGTGCAAGACAATCCCATGCAGGGATTGGGGCTTGCTCTACCTAACATGTTCAGCATTCAGATACTGAAGCTGTAAATGCCAGCCCCATGCCAATCCATTTGCTCATCTCTCCTGGATAGGAGAGCATTCCTTTCTCTGTGTTGTGTCATAAAGAAGGTGTAATTGAGGAGGAGGAGGAGGAGAGAGGGGATGTCATTTCAAAAATGATTCAGTAACAGTCATTCTTCTCTTCCCACTTATTTCACTGAGTATCTGACAATCAAGAAAGATGCAATTATCTAAAGTGAAGAAACCGCAATATTAACAGAAAGTATTTTACCACAGAGATTAAACATGGAATTTCAAGGGCTCATTCATCAATGTGCTGCTTACATGTTACAGGTAATCTCTGAAAATCAGTAGAGTTATACTACTGGGAAAGACAGTGATTAATGAGATCCTGCCTCTGAAGGACATATTTCAGGTGCAAAGAAACAGAAGTAGAATAGACAAGTGGCAAGGGCCAGTGAGACAAACTCTTAATTGTACCCATCATGAACTAATTCACAGAGTGGTTACAGGGCTACCCAAGATGCAGTAAAATGTTCTGGGTTTCTATGCTCTTTTATTTTGTGTGTACAGCAAAGAAATGGCCAGTCTACACAGTTGTCATGGTAATGTAAACAGTTATTTAAACTACATTTCTAATGCTGGGAGAAATTGCATAGCCAAGGCTCTAAGCATCAGCGTATTGTGCAAACAAGTCCTTCCATTCCCACCGCACTTTGAAAGTTTTAGGAAGTTTTGCTGAAGAAATGTAACTACCTCTTTTTCCTCAGCGTACAGCTTCTCTTTGTTTATGTCTCAACTTTTCAACACTCTTTTCAGTTTGTAGTCTTCCTTCATTTCACTTTTACTACCACTCATCATCCAGCTTAATCCATGGGTATTTTATTTCCCCTGACTCCACTGTTCTCTTCCAGTTTCATTACAGGAAACTTCACTTTTATTTTCGCACTCCCCGTAACTTTGACACCACAGTGACTTTCAAAAAGCAATTCATTAGCAGCCATCTTAATAATAACTTTTGGACAAGAATGACTAATTAGAGAGGGTTGCCTTGATGGATATGATGAGCTGCTGCACGTTCAGAATCAATGGCTAGTGTGATGAAATCTTAACCCTGTGTTTGTATATGTGACACCCTATTATAACAGATATTCAAATGGCATTAATTTACTGATTTCCTAATCTTCCATTCCAGCAGTCAGTCAGATAAGCTCCTGACAGAAGGAAGGCACACACAGATGAAAGGAGGAGAGATATGGGAGGTGTAAAGGGAGAAGCAGAACAAACTACGAAGTAAAGCTCTCAGCATTTCCAAAGTGCCCTCCCTCAGAGACACCATTACTAGTAGCTGACCTACCCTCCACCCTGTCTCAGGCTGTTCAGCTTCAACCAGATGCCACTATCATAAGTCCAAAAATTTTAGTTAGTTGGAAGTATTTCAAGTTGTGGGAGAATATACTATATCCATCAGGTTTGAAAGGGTTCCATCAACAGATGGAAACTGGGATATACTTAGATGACACTAAGAGGCAAACAGCAGTGCAGAGAAATGCAGAATAATCCCAAGGCTGCTGGCACCAGGAGCAAAGGGAAAGCTCTTTCCCTTTCCCTAGAAAATGGAAGTCCAGTCTTCCCTTACTTGATTGGGTATATGGATGTAAGCAAGAACTCAAGTCAAAATATTGGAATTTCCTAGGTACAAGATCTATTACAGAAAACAAGCACTTAATCCCACGGTAAGAGTATCCCATCCCGTTGTTTATTGACTCTCCTCTCCCTCTTGGAATGGTGTAGAACAGCTCATAATTCGGCTGTGTGCTGAGGCAGCCCATCTGGCAGGCTGCTTGCCGCACGCCCACCCATGGTGCGTTCAGTGCATCAGGTGCTGAGAACATCTCCTACCTCCAGTGCTGCAGGAAGCAGCGCTTGCTTGGAGAAGGGATTAAAACCAAAGCAAGAACATCATTACAGCAGTGCCCACTGCTCCTGCTAGTTTTAATGTGGTGCTGACATTTTCATTATAAGCTCATATTTCCAGGTTTTATAACTCAATCATAAAAAATTGCTGAGGGCTAAATTATCAAGCAGCTCTGCGTGCCAAAAAAATGAAGGATTTCCAGAGTGCAGAGAGAGGAAGGGAGTCTCAGACTCTGCTTATTCCAGTGGGAAAGTGATTCCAACATGAACAGGGCTATACCAACAAGCAGCCTCTGCCAGAATCTTTGCATAATATGCCAGAAGGCCTGTAGCCACACGCTAAAGTCACGGGCACAGTCCACAGCTCCTCCATCCTGAGCCACTTCGTTGGAATCCATGAGACAAAATCAAAATGCCAGACTTCTCCCCAGACTTCAGACAAGATACTTGCATTTTGCTTTAGATCTATTTTGAACAACAAAAATAATTTTATAACCCACTGATGCTACCCAGCATAGACCTCCAGCTGATGGACACTGCTGTATAAGTGGATACGAATATCCAGCTCTGACATTCTGGCACTGTTTGACAGCCCTGGCAGGAAAGGGAGCCCAAAGTGGCAACCGGGCAAGCCAGCAAGGGCTCTGCCTCCAAGCAGCCTACCTGCACGGATCACAGTGCAGATCTGCGATCTGGGATGCTGCATGGGAACGGAAAGATGAAACATGAGAAGCACTGTTAAAGGGCTATATGCTCTTTTGTGAATAGATGGAGCTTCTTTCAAAAGTTAGAGACAAATGGAATGGCATCCACTGTTTTTCAGAGGAGAGCACCTGTAAAAATCAGTTTGAAAAGGTAACCACATATATACAGTAACCATAGATATATATGTGACCACTGTGACCTTCCTGTGACCTTATCATCGTGCTGCAATATAAATTGAAAAATATAAAAATAATGTCTAGGAGAAATAACAGAGAGACAGAACTAAAGAATACTACTATATCTCATATGCATTCCCTCTCTTCTCTTACAGCCCAGAGGTCTCATCCGCATGAATGGCTCTCACAAATTTAATGGTTTTATGATGGAATTATGCTATTTTAAGATGCACTATTTTATATGCTGCTTTTTAATGTAAAATTAAAATTTATTGAAAAAAATAACAGAACAAGCATTTACTAAGATATGATTTTGTAAAAAAAAGGCAGGCTACAATTTCATTTCAGACTCTGCCTCTTTAAAGATCTAAGTGCTGTATACATGTCTTTGTTGTGTGATGCAGTGGTTACCATGGAAATTTATATTTTTTTTAAGTTTAGAGGAGACAATGCAGTCAAAAACATAAATAGCCTGAGCCTCTGGCAGGGCAAATTGTATGATGGCATTCTAGAATAAATTTACATGGCTTTTTTTCTCTAAGCAGAGATTAGACACTAATAATTCCTTGTGAACAAAAATACTTCACTCTTCTTCACATGGCAATTATAACTTTTAACTGCACTTGCTCCTGGATGATACTAAATTACATAGCCCTTCATGTGCCCATAATCTACGGTTCCTCAAAGCCAGTGATCCAAGCTAGTGGGTGTGGGAGAGTTTCCTAAAATACAGCCTGGTTAAAAGGTTGTTTTTAAGTTTTGCAGGAGCACCACCAGAGAGATTTATACCATGAGGTTTCTTAACTGCTTAGCCAACAAAATCAGAACTGTATCCTGAAATAACTGAGCTGTAGGCCTGTAGAGATCTCATACATATGTGCTAGCCTGGAAGCCAGGAACGTAATTCTTATCTTGATTAGACAAAGGCAATATTTTTAAAGCTGAGATTTTTGCTTGCCAGAATTGTTTGATAACAGAAGAGTGTTGTATGGGACATGACTAAAGCTCCGGTAATTTAATATCCTGCCCCCAGCAAAGAGTAAAACAAGATGTCAGGAAAGAGTCTAAGAACGGGGCAGACTGATGAAATACTTCACCTATATGCTCTCCCATCCTCCAGTCATTTGCAGTTAGCAGACATTCTGGGCCAGACACAGTTTCAGCAACCTCAGCATATTTATTTCCATGAGTTTGTTCTTGAAGTCCAGCAACCGTTCAGTTTCCACAGCATCCTGGGGCAAGAAGTCACAGTTAAGTTGCCAGGTTGAATTATATCAACAGTGGTCATCACAATATTGTAATAAATGTAATGTTACCTTGATGAAAGGCTAAATACCTAATTCAATAATGATTCTGTGCACAGAATAAACGTGTGATATATGGTTAAAGAAAGTTTTAAAGTGCTGGAGCAAGATGGACAAAGGAAGTCAGCAAAAGGGCATTTTTAGTCCAATGCTCTTTGGAGTTACTTCTATAGGGTAAAAGCTATCGCATCTTGCCAGCTAAGTTCTTGAAGAAACTAGCAAGGCAGCTATCAAAAAAGCTAACAAGCTAAAGGAACTCTCTCTAGTGCTCTTGCTTTGTCATGGACAGAGATTATGACTTTGATTTTTGCTGTAAAATCATATTCCCTCATGTCTGTCTTTGCTTTCTACTGGGAAAACATATGCTTTCTCCACTATGATTTTAAACTCATTAGCATGAATCTGGCAAAGGAACAAATGTTTAAGTAGCCACCAAAACTGATGAAAGTCTCATTCCTGGAGGAATTTCTAATAATTATATCACACAGAGTCCTCCATATTTCTTTTCACCCAGTAAAAATTAGTGTAGCTCTGTTGACAAAAGGAAGCTATGCCAGTTAGTACCACTTGAAAATCTGACCCCTTCCAAATTCACAATAGGGTATATTTATTATTTTGAAAGTAAGAGATCTTTTAATATTAAATAGCTGAATTTCTACACAAGCCATATGAAATACTGGAATACAGTAATTTTTTTTTTGTCTTTATAAAGTCTTTCTCCTTGATGGGTATGCAAGAGAACTTTTTGAGGAAATGGACCAGCAAAGAAAATCTTACTATCCTGTATTTTATGAGCAGAATAACACTTTCCTTCCAACTGTTCTTATTAATTTATAAACAGCTATGATCTTAGGTTGTTCTGGTCATTCAAATTTATGATCAGAATTACTCTCAATTGAGAGAAAAAAATACCTCTTCTCCAAAGCTTCATAACAAGTGATAAGTATTCACTGGACCATAATTATGTCTTTCTATTTTTCCTATGCTGTTTCAGGTTTTAATTTTTTTTAATATCAGCATTTTAATTAAGCTTTAATCTTTACAGCACTAAACTAAATTAGAAGGATCTTTATAGTGTTGCTTTGGTAACTAGCAGAAGGGGTAAAATTACCTTATCTGTTTGTTCACCATGTTGAAACTATAAACATCTCAGTTATGGTCTTTAATTTGCTCATTTTCACCCAAAAAAAAAAGGCTTGTGACACTGAAACCAGTTATAACTTTTGAAATAGTCCTCCATCCTCTAGCAAGATCGCATTGTGCTGGTCGTGGTCAAACATGTAGTAGGGAACCCTTTGCTCCAAGAGATTAAATACAAGCTAATTAGGCAAGACACAAAGTAGGCAGAGACAGATGCAGCAGCAGTATCCATCACAGAAATTCCCACTTTCTTACCGTTCTGTCTTGTCCTCTCTATTTCCTTCAGCAATCTACAACACAGTAAACATTAAACATAAACTTCCTATGAGGTTCTTCTTCTTGCAGATAATTAACAACAAATCTTCAAAATGTACCTGGCATGTACCCGCCATATCATTGTCCCATTTATGTCTAGGTAAAATCCTAAACAACAAATTAGGTTGTCCAAGGTTATCAGCTAAACATAATCCTACATTATGATGCTTTAACCGAAACATGCTGAAGAAATGAAAGCACCTTCAACATGGAAAAGCCCGTACAACTTGAACATGAGTAGTGGGATAGGTAAGAGAAAGAGGAAGAAAAATGTTAGACCTTTCTTTTCATGCTGAGATATCACTGATCCAAACAACTGTAAGCTCACCACTTTCAAACAGAAAAAAAGGATACTGCATAAGATTGCTTTAAAAATTTTATGCTTTTCTATGATTTCAGAGCTCTACATGGCTGTTTCTCTTCAACCTTTCTCTGTTTGATTGAATTCACCCTCATTAACCGACTGACCCCCACTTTCATTAAAAAGCTAGCTCACTGGCTACAGCAGCCTGAAAACGCAGTTTAACCTAAGCTTCTCCTAGCTCTTCGGGAACAGCTTTCTAGACTGAGAGTAAGTAAAGAGTCATGCCATCCCACCGAAATGCAGAAGCGATGCATGTATCAGCATCACCCAAAGACACAGCAGGAATTTTCACATCTATACAGATAAGCTTTTCCAGCCATAAGACATAAACCAGCACACATCCCTTCTCCTTCACTCTGCTGCTGGTGCACAGCCTTTCTAGGTATAATTCTTTCCTCCAATACTCATTTGCTATGAATCGTATCTCTTGAACCCAACAGTTTTTCAAAGGGAATGGATTATATACAAAGCAATAAGGAAAATCCTTGTGCCTGCACTGCTGATTCTTGGTAGCTTCTGCTGCCAGCCCCTGGCTCAGAGGCACCGCTCGCTTCATTGCCTAACTTCTCAGAGAGGCAACTTCTTCGCAAAGAACGTGACTGTGAAGATATCTTTGAGCACAGGCGAAGATTCAGATTGCACAGAGATTCAGCAAAATCCCACAGACAGAGTGACTGCAGACTCATTTTGCCATTCAGTTTGACTGTCCATGTGCATTATTCCAGTGTTTTCAGTAAAGCAGTTACAGCCTCAAGTCCATCACCATAAATATCAGTTAGGTCAAATGTTCAAAGTTCTTTTTTTCTTTTTTTTAAAATAAGGTTTATTTAGCAAAAAGGTTGTAAAATGTGTAGCAGCCTACAACAAAGCTGCCCTACAGCTCTGATTGCAACTTGCTTTGAATTTTCAACTTATTTTCAATTTTCAGTTAAATAAACATGAAACATCAAAGCCTATAAAACTAAGGCATATAGTAAAGTGCTGTCAAGCTGTGACAAAGTCAGTTTCCACCAAAGATCCATTTTCTCCCACTGAGAGATCCTAAATTTGAGGCTGAACTAAGAATGACAGAACGGCAGCACTGAGAATCAAAAGTTTTCAATTGGTGAGATTTCTCTGTTTTCTGACTTTGATGGACAACAAAATGGTTGAAAGTTACAACTCATTTAGAGACATGAGAAAAATGACAGAAAATAGAAGATACAGAATAAAACCCCTAAGAACTGTCAACCACTGAACGTAAAAGGAGAAAATAAAAATATATTTTGCATCACCTTATTTACTGGAAAATCCTTTTTGCTAATGTTAAGTGCATTAAATAATTTTGGTCTTTAATAATCCATAGAAAAACAAATTCCTAAAGCAAGCTTAAATATAGGCCTTACGACATAGTAATTAAATATGAACTAATTATGAAAAAGAAGTCCTATCATTCAATATCCTTTCCCTAAAGTATTTTACCCAACATCTCCTATTTAGAATCGTGTAAACAGATGAGATGTTTCGATCTCACTAAGAACATTCTGAACCTTTTTCTTACATAAGGGCTTTTATCCCCCCTAGGAATGTTTGAATGTAAGGAATATTTAAGTAACACTTAAGCAAAATAAAATTACTCTGTTCAACACCCAAAATATTTCAAAAAACTATCTGTGTCAGTAATCATGCCATAGACTGTTTGCTGATTGCTAAATGTTACCATCATTTTTATCGCACAGGGAAAAGAAATACCCATGTACATCTCCTGTGAGCGCTCTAACAGTGATCTCAGTGCATCAGGGTAAAGCAGCTGCCAGAAACCAGTCAGATCAATGGTGGTGAGAGTGCAGTCAAGCTCTTTGTGTATACTTAGCAAATATAATTATTTAGAACGTAAGGATGCTTCCATGTTTCCTTGTTATTTCTTGTACTGTGTAAACAGCAAATGAAACCCTCACTGAGCAGGGACCCAGGCTGCAGACTGAGGGCAGTATGTTAACCTACAAGCAAAGAGCTTTTCATAGGGAATCTAAGGAGCGTCTCGTAGGATTTAGTGTAATGCACGAATTGTAAGAGCAACCATAGCCACAGCTGGATTCCACCTGTTCACCCTCTCTGACAGATGTTCAGGGCCCTTGAACCCATCAGTTAAATACCAGCTGCACTTTCGTGAGGGAATAGACCACATTACCACAAAAGTACTTACCTGAGAACACTGCCAGGCTGCAGGAATTGCCTGACCTGTCAGCCTGCTTGTAGGAATAATCTACCCCGGAACGACCTCGACATCTGGGCCACTTCCCCTGAAGGTCTCCCGTCAATGCAAATGCACATCTACGGGTCTCAAGCAGAGATCTCCTTTGCGGAGTCTGGCTCTCCCTGACTCCAGAGCAGACAAACAAATTTGTTCATGCCAGCCATAGCCTGATGTGCATTTACTTGGTAGCACAGCGAGATTACGGAGTCTGTGCTCATTAGGATTTATTCCTACCCCCATGCAGCAGTCTCATCATCGAACCCATGCTATGAATTGGATCAGGAAGAAAATCTAGCTGGAAAATGACCAGAAGACTAAGTCTGCAGTGCACTGATTTTAAGCAGGATCCTCTCCCCACCCTGTTCACCAGCTGAACAGAAGGGACAGCAAAGGCTGAGAACAGCTGAAAAGCCAAAGGCACAGCAACTAAATGTTTAAGGCCTGCCTCAGCTAAAGTAGCTCGCCAAACAGTTCTTCTGTAGCACACTCCCAATAATTAGAATTGCCTGTAAAAGACAGAAAACTGACACTGGCATAGGTTTTATGTGCAGGGGAGTATCTCTTCTGTAATATGCCCTAGAACCCAGGAGATTTTACTTGAAATTTAAAAATAGAAATTTAAAAGAAAAATCAGGTTTTATATTAATATTTGATGGTTAACCTGTACAGGGAAAAGTTTTCTTTTTACTGAATGTCTCTTTATATTACCCTTAAAACTTGCAAAACACTATGTATTTAATACAATGAGCACCATTTATTGCTTTGTCCCTAATGTTAGTGTTGTACATCTGACTATTTCTTTTTCAATAATTGCAGAAAATTACCGTGTCAATTCTACTGCTTTTCCTATGCTGAAATATTAGAAACTAAAAGGTAAATTCAGGAGAATCCCATTCCAAAGATGCACTGGATACTGGTTTATAACAAGCACTCCTAGAACATGACTGTTAAAAAACCTCATCTGAAAGAGACTGGGAAGTAATCAGAACAATTTTTGGCTATTTGAAATTTGAAATCTCTCATGCTTTTGCTGCATATGCCTAATCACATCATTTGTGCTTCTCTGAGCTTAGTTCCCATTTTCTTCTTCTATGATTTTCTTTGTAACCTATATTAGTTTATTTTTAGCTTTGATAAAGACATCTCTCAACATCATATTTTCATAATCTCTGTCTTTCCAGTTGCTGTATTGCTGGGGAGGTCCTACCAGAAACTCATGCATAACAGTTTAGTCTCCCTGCAACCTCAACAACTGCTCCATGGATACGATACTTTGCTCAGTAAATTATAATGTGATTTTCTCAATAAATATATTTCTTCCTTGAGGTAATTGTCGGGAATGTGAAGATGGTCAACGTGCTCTTCCTTATATTTAAAGTGTTCCCAGGCAGAATCACAGATTATTTTGTTGTTGCTGCAGTTATTGTTTTTGCAGTAAAGATGGAACCATCTGTTCCTTTGAACATGTGCCAAATCAGTTGAAAATAATTCATTCAGGTAGTCAGTGAACCACAAAGGCTGATGGTTTAAGGAGTCTGAAAGCTTTCAACAGGGAACACCAAGTGCACTTTGCCAAGTTTGGATGAGATTTTATTTAAAGAGTGAACTCTGAGGATTTCAGGAAAGTAATAGCTGGACAAGAAAGATCCTCTTTTTCTGTCTACCACATTCCCATATAAACCCACTACAATCAGAGTCAAGAGTTACACATCATGTGAACATGACTAACTCACATTATTCAAAGGATAAACAATGGCAATGATTTTGGTGTAGTCCTGCATGTCACAAATATACTGAACAGCCAAGCCTATTTCATAGCCAGTTTATGTGTGCAATTTGCTCTTGTTTGGCAAAGACCTGCACTGATGTCCATATCTAGTATGAGTATCAATAGCAAATATCTCACCAACGGGGGCATATGGGCAGAGCAAGTGTAGGGCATCACATGCAGAATGACCAAAGGAAGGGAGATCAGGACTTGTACTACAGATGTGACTTGAGCACTAATGTCTACCTGGAATTGATCTGTGAGTTGGGACAAGATGATGACTTGTTTGACAAGTCCCTGATAACACAGACCAGCAGCAAATGAACATAAAAAATATCCAAGGGCCACCTGAGCCCTTAACCATCTCTATTTGGAATGGTTTTCTGATTAAACCATTGGTAAACTAATATTAGCTGGTGTCTGAGAGAGGATAATTTCTGAGGCATTTTCTACTATGGTGTTATTATGATGAAGAAAAGTCTGCAGGAATTTGTAACTGAGTGGGTTAATTATATATTACCCCAGGCATCTGAATGTTGAAAAATGTGTCTCTATTCTGAAAGGAACACATAATCCTTCTCAGCCTGATGCATTTGCTTTATTATTTACTAATAAAGTTTAGTTTATTTATTGCAAGAATCATTAATTAATAAGCATTGTGAAAAAAAGAGTACCTTAATAAGGTTTATTTTACTCACTTTTGAAACTAATCGGGGTGGTAAATTTTAAATAATGAAAATCTACGTTGTAGCATTCTTTTTTTCTGTAATGATTGGAAACAACTGAACACAAACAAGACTGATATTAAGCAGTGTTTAAAAGCAATGATGAGAAAAGAAAAAACATATTAAACCACAGCATAACACCTTCCAAAGCTGTGACAGTTGAACATTCATTACAATGTTGTTAAATAACTATTCTATCAATAGTGGTAGCATTACAATGCAGTGGCTTAATTAGATGAAGTTTCTTTCATCCTTTATTTATTAGGTTTTCCAGCCACAATAATAAAAAAAAAGATTTGCAGCTCCAATAAAGTACCACAATTGTCGTATTTCTTTCATATATTAGTAATCTGTTAGTTAACATGCATTTGCATTTTCTATATTTTGGTCATGATAGATCGCTATGTCATTACCAAACACAAAAACAGAGAGCAAATCAAAATATTTACAACATACTATAATTTCCTTTGCAGCTTAATGTCATAATTAAGTAATAACTAAGCTTATGAATCAATTTTGTGTGTTTGCAGGTCATGTGGATGTGTGGTTTACATAAACTACAGTCTTTGTAACAGCTATTATCAGTCACACTGTTAAAATCTTATATCCCAAAAAAAGTTTTCAAATAATTCTGCTACATAAGAAACTGAATTTGAGGGTTGCTTTGTCTTATGACTTAGAGACTGATGACTTTTGTCCTGGATAGAGAACAACTTTAGGCCCACACCGAAACACCAAATTCTCACTCCAGACACTGTGATTCACCAGATATTGAAGTTAAAGCTTGTCGCTGGTCAAGAACACACTGTTCTCCTCTCTGCCTGACCCTCTCTGCACTTTAAACTGTTCTTTTTAAATTAAAAAAAAAAAATCTAGATCTCTCTATATATTTTTACTTTAGCCGGTTATCTTTAAATAGACACATTTGGATTTGTATTGTGTGAAATAATCCTGTCAGATACAGATTAGCAGGAAGGAGGCATCAGAAAGGCAAGGTGGATTCAGCTGATCTCGCTGTGCCGTTGGGAGGCACTGCCATGTGCCCCGTGCTCTCCACAGAGAGCTGCTTTAGCAATGCCTTCCTGGGGCTTTTCTTTTTCAGGTGTGGGGCCATCGCGTCTTGCACTCTTACTCATTCAGCTGGCCTATATGCGCTGCATACCCACCTCTTTTCATTATACTACTGCTCTTCCTACACCAGGAGTCCTCCTGTTCATCCAAGATACTCATCACCCTACACGGGATGCAAAAGGAAAAAAGATACACTTTGCTTATCATCCTAACCTTGCAACAAGTGAAGATGCTGAGCCTCTAATAGCAAGGATGCTGCATAAACAGTGGTAAGTATCATGTGGTTTTAAAATAAAGCAAGCTATTTAAGCTTGGCTAGTGCACAAGCTTAGGACAACCTGAACAGGGGCTTGTACCAATGTAGAATATGGCACTATTTTACGGCTGGTGGCTTTACAAAATACTGGTTGGTTGGCAGCAAATTTATGTTTGGAAGGAGGAGCAACATTTTAAAGTACTTCTGACAGGGAAAATATCCACACATAAATTCCTGCTTGACATCAGAATAATAAAGAAAAGAGAAGCAATGTATATTCTACTGTATAAAGAGAACCTGCCCACAAATACAGAATTTGTCTCTGGCTTAAAGTTGGATGAGAGGAACAGGTGAGTGCTACCGCTATTGAGATAATGATAGGTAGGTAACCCTGCAGGAGAGACATGCTTGAAGGTGTTTACATATTCAATCCTTATAATCGTTTCAATGGCATAGGGCTTATTTGTGAACAATCCAGGCCTCCTGCAATATAATTATGAATGAAGGGTATGGTGCTTTAACTCAAACTTCTTGAAGATATTACGAGTCTCTTAACAGCAGACAGATTCAGGTCCAACCCACATAAAATTCCAGTTAACTAAGATTGTCAGTATAATTTTCTGGACAGATGTGGCATACGATTGGCTAGCATCAAAAGGTTAATTGGCATTGGATTTCAGTTAAAATACATAATACAGTGAATACTTTAATCAGGCAGCTCTCATTAATAAAAATCAACAGCCATCCATCTGAGTGTAGTATTTACCCTGCATTGCAGCGCTTTGAAAGTGAGCACTGAATGTCCACATCTGTATGTATATGAATTGGACATCTCTATTCATCCTAATTCAATGAAAATGCACACATGCACAAATCATGGGAGCATTTTAACTGAATGGATAATTATGCCACAGAGGAAAAGTTAAGTTCATCTTGTAATTTGTGACACTTGCACTTACACAAAACTCAGGCACCTCTGGAGTAGCAATGAGACCAATCATCACTGATAAAATAATTTCGTTTTTAGAGTGCAAGCAAATACTTAAAGCAGAAGTCTAATCAGCCTTTCTCAGAGGATTGATTCCCTTCATATGCTATGGGAGATCTTAAAAAAGGTCATTGAAAATCCACGTCCTTGGAAAAGAGGTTCACAGGAAAAACTTTTCAGCAAAGGAGAATGTCTGCTGAAGGAGGTGCAGCCAGACGCAGTAAGACATTCTGTAGCAATACGCGAAGCGGAACCGTGGTACAGACCCCACATGGATTTAAGAGGATGTTGCACAGCCATATGCTAAGCAAATGTTCAAAAAAGACATTCATCCGCCCCCAGCACAGAAGGGAGCGAGTTAGCAGAGCAGCTTCTCCCACATATGCAAGGAGGCAAGGAGGCATGTACAGCAGGAACAATGTTGTACTTTCCAAAGAACACTGAGGTTGATTAAGCCTTGTTGGAAACGCAGAGATAAAACAGAAGGAGAAAATAATCTTATGTGCTTTAGTTCGTACTATTTTCTCTTTTTGCCAGAAGCTGAATCAGTGTAAATAGCAAGCTTTGTTTTTCTGCTGCTAGAACAAAACACGGACCGCCAAAACATACAGTTTTGTAACCTTTAGGATGTTGCTGTCCTGCATTCTAAAACACTCCCAAAAAATATTTCTTTTGCTATAGGTTACCAGTTTCGAACTGACATCTACATATCATAATTGTAATTTAAAAAATGTATTTATTTAATGTCGTCTATTTGTATGCACAGTAACTTGCATTTGTATGCATACAATTCACTCAGTCTGTGGTCTATAGCTGGCAAGTAACACCACTTAACAGCTGTTAAATAGGGTAATCACCTGTTGTTATCCACAGGTAGCTTTAATTCAAATGCTAATTGCTCTCAGTGCTCTACTTACAAACCTGCCCCAATGTCAGCTACTGTGTGCGCCGCACCAGATGGATGTGAGCCTCAAATGGATTGCACTGTCCCTCTGCAGGAAAAAAACCCTGAATTACAAAAACCTTGCTACCCTACATTGCCATGAAAAAAAGATGGCAAAAGAATTAAACCATGATGATCTGTCAGAGAGCAAGAATTGCAGGAAAAAGCAATGAATGGGGAAGATGAAGAAAAGGACTGCAGACAGGACGTTAAAAATTGTACGAGCTGATGTTTCAGCCTATTTACAACCGAAACAAGTTAATATTCACCATTAGTAAATTCAGTTTGAGATAATTCAGAAACAGCTGTTGCAGATGTATGCCAGGGTCAGCCTAAACTGATTGGAAATGGAGCAAAACTGCTTGAACAGGTCAGGCATTTATAAAAATTCGACAGGAAAATTAAAATTTCTAGCCTGATACAGGTTAGGGACTTAAGCCTTCACAGAAACATTCTAAAATGTTTCTCTCCTTGGTACAAATACCTCAAAACCACATTGTACTACTTACACCTTATAGCACGAGGCTTCAAATTATTTTCTTCTAAAATCTCTCCAATTCACCCAAGCTCTCTGAAGGCACAGTTTCCTGTTGTGCTTAATTTCATCAAACCCTGTGTCACTGCCAAAAGTGATGGTTTAATTCTGTCTCCTTTCCCCTCTCAGCACCACTGACGTGTTCCTCACTCTTTCCTCAGATTTAGTCATTCACTGTGTTGCTGGAATATGACTCACTGATCCGATGGGAAACTAATTTATTTGGAGGAGAGATATAGGGGTGAGAGTCCACAGTTAGACTGGATTAAGCCTGGTGTGGAATGGTGCCCTGAATTGTCCTGTGTTCCTTACTGCTATACAGTGACGTTCCTGGCTGCACGGCTGTAGGTTTTGTTTTAGATCCCACAACTGTAAAAGGGTCATTCATTCCATAACGCTGTCGGATTTTCACACTGTACTGGAATGACTTCCCTGCCGCACTCTCTGAAGGGCTGCTTTTATGTAGGTGAGCAAAGCCATCCATCAGTTGCTCAATAGCAGAATCTCTTTGCTCAGTTTCTACCCTTTGATCTGTTCAGCGTAGATAACTCTGCTAGGTGCCAAAACACCAACTCAAACAACCCTTTTCTCTGGAGGATACATGCCTTTCCATGGGGACAAAGTGTTGACCTCTCAAAATGACTGTTAGCACAGGGCTACATTTTCCCTTCCCCAACATATTTTTCAATTAAATAGGAGATAAACGTCATCACAGGTGTAAGCTGGCTCTGAGAAAGAAATCAAAGCAGATAAAAATCACATATTAGGCAGATCTGCATCAGGTGTAGGCACAGGTTTCAATTTTGTTCTGAGTTTATTATAAAGTGTAGCGAGAAAGGAGCTGTTCAAAATTTACAAACACAAACCTTAAATTACAAAACAAATGTGTCAGGCAGTGCCCCAATTCTCTGATATCTTGCATTCTTGATGAGGTAAGGGAAGGATGAAAACAATGACCTATTAAGCCCAGTTCACCTTACCTCTGGGTGTCCTGCTTTCGGGCCATAACTGAACTGAAAATCCAGTACCAACCACCACTTATCCGTGAATATTCATTTGAATAAAGTCAATATTTCAACTGTCAAGAGGAAAAAACCACTTGTTTGTTCAACAGTTATGACTCTAACACACATTTCATTTTATGACTGTTTTCTATTTTGATTTGCCTATTTTGGATACAGGAAAGGAAAAAAAGGGACTAAATGTTTCTTCCTCACAACCATTGCTAATGTATGGAGTATTCAGCCAGATTTTTCACTGAAGTGAGACATGACAATGTACATCTTCAAAAATAAAGGAAAGAATGAGTCTCCCCTGTCTTAAATTTAAGTGGGTAACAAAAGTTTTGGCAGCTGAGATAGCAAAAAACCCGCAAATACTCACAGTGAGCTCAGATGAGATCCTCTACCCCCTCTTACTGGTCAAGGAAGCTTAAGTTGTCAAAGGCAGAACATGAGACAGGTTGAAAACTCTTAGTTACCCATAGCTGGAATTAAAAAGCTACTCATGGCATGAACAGAAGACAGAAATGATAAAATTCCTCTCCCAAGCAAAGCTTATGAGTTGCACAGCCAGCCTGCAATTTCTATTGGCTTTGTGTGTTAAATGATATACAGCAGCTCCTAAAGGGAGGTTTTCATGTATTATTGTTTTGGTTTACATAAGCCACTGGCTATGGTGTTGGCCAGTGCACTGGCTCTTATGACATGTTCTTGTGTAGGTTATGTGTGAGACTCACAAGATGCTTCTTATGGTCATAAGAGCCTTACCCTGATGTCTTCACCAAGACACACCAGACATAAGGGGTTTACTGCCAGAGAGCTGGAAAGGATCTGGAGAATCAGACTCTGCATAGGTCAGAGAAGGGGAAACGTGGTGAAGGGAAGGGACTGAGTAGAGGAATGTTCTCCATGTTGTTTCGTGACTGTGCTATGCCATGCATAAATTTACCTGCCAGAAAGAGTACTTCTTTTCATTAAAAAAATTGCATTATAAAAATTCATGACAAAAGGTGAGATGCGCTTTGATTGGAAACCCATAAGCACACCTTTGTGACGGTAAGACTGATCTGGAATTTCTTGGAGAAATTTGCACTAGTCCAAACCTGTCTGGTTAAATGCTGTTGGCTATTGCCTTCCTAACATCATAAAAGTGTTAAATGGTCAACAGTGGGAAGCAAAAGATTAGGGAAAGAAATCAAAAGAAGAATATTGCCCTTTTCAAGAAGGGAAAGAAAAATATTTACACCACAATCTGGATAGTTTACTCATTGTGTTATTTCACATTCAAAATATCTGTGGTTCCCAGGTAGTCCCAATCTGCTCAGTAAAGACTGGTTAGCTGAGAGGCCCATTATATCGTATAAGCACACTTCCCTACTAAGATAAAGTTAATGATGTGGAGTGTATGTAATCGTTCGCTGTCAATCAAGGATGTTGTCAGGAAATACATTAATACCCCCCCTCCCCAAAATATTAGTGTGTCACAATGCTATTACACTCCTCTGTTCAGCTACGACCATCCTAGAAAACGATAGTCTGAAAATAGTTCATCAAATAACAATGTAATTCATTGTCATAATTGAAAACTATGACATGCTTATCTTATAGTACTTTCTTAAAGAACAACTTTAAGGTTTTGGTTTTGTCATTGATATTTGCATGTTCTCTTGTTGCAAAATAAGTCTTTTTAACCTGTCATACTACCTTAAAAATCTTGCACAATATCTCTGTTTTTTTCTAGTTTTAGCCTCTGTGGTTATTCTCAACTCGAGTGTTCCTTATATTTTGTTGAGTAAAATGAAATATTTGTAGAAGGAGGTAGAGCTTCTGTTTTGATAGACTTTCAAAATCTCTTAATAAAAAGCAGTAAGTAGGCTTACTTTGCCTGTGTGAAAACTACATTATGTCTGATTCTCTTTCAGGCTGTGAATAGAAAAATAAAGCTGCAAACTATAGTTGTAAAGTTGTGGATAAAAAAAAACTATATGTAAAATTATAAAAATGAACTTTAATGTTTACTCAACCTTGCATGGTGAAACAAATCTAACATATCAAAAAAGCTCCATAGATATTTGAATGCTGTGTTGTATAAGCCAAAATCAATCCACATTAACATTTACTTTTGATCAGAAATTGAAAACCAGTTGGTCAAATTTTTTCTTTCATTTAACACTGGCTGTATTACCAAATGGAAATAATTCAAACAACTTAAAGAGATTTTTTTTGTCAATTCTCAAGAAAAAACATATAAATAAATAGTTAATCTAATTTTTTTTCCATCCCAGAGTCACAGGTCGCGGTATCATTAAGTACATTCCATTCTGAAATGATGGAACTGCACCGTTTACTCTTCCATCACTTCTATTAAAAGATTAAAGAAGACTTGAAGGGAGGATATGCAGAGATGGGAAAACTTTTACCCCTGGGACTGAGCCACAGCTTTTAGTCAATTCCTAAAGTCGTAACTCATTTTGTTATGAGTCACACAAGGCTACTGCTATCATTTGTATTACTGGACAAATTCCGAGCCTTACTCATATCCTTCATTTTCTCCCGCATATTAAGTTCAATGACTACTTTTGCTTACACTAACTATATACATCCAATATAATTCATTCAGGACATAAGCTCATCTGGAGGACCCAATCTATTTGAAAGTCTACTGATGGTAATTTCAATTCCAGAAAGCAGTAAGCTATGTCATGCACAATGCGACATAATAATTAAGAAACTGAGATCATTTTGAATATTGCCAGACCCATACTTTGTTTCCCTAGAGGCAAATAAGGAAGAATTCATCAACTTCAAGAAAAGCTGAGAGAGAGGAAAGACCAGAAAGCTACTGTTTCAATGCAGGCTTCTCTCAGAACCTCTTTTTTATGCTACCAGTGTTGGAATGATAAATTTGCATTCACTAGGTTCAGCGTAATCCTGGAGAGACCTGTGCAGTGTAGAGCGTGAAGCCACCTTTAGACAGGGTACAGGACCTCCACCTTAGCTGAGACCATGCTGATGCTCTGTGTGGAAAGGAGGTTAAGGGCACAGGTGTTGGGTCAAGCGGTTATTTCTTTCCTATTTATCTATGCATATGCAGAGTGCCTATATAAATTTGAAAAATTAATTAAATACATAAATATGCAGATACAACTTTTCAAAGCTATGTACTTATATTCTCTGACTTAAGTATACTGAGGGTGATGAAGGCTATTTTGGTGGAAAAAAGACAATTTTGCTAGCTATTCAACATCTACAGCACATACAGTGTTAAATACGTTAATTGTAGGGTGCTGCCTACCTTATGAGATCCCTTCCCACAACAATGTCTCTCCTATTAGCTCAGGATGAGCAGCGCAAGCCCACCCCAATACTTTTAATTTCAAACTTTAAACCTACACTGCAAAATTAAATGGGGATTCATCTCTTTGTCACTCAGTTTGGGCGAAATGGGATGAAAAGCAGCAATATACCAACACAGAATTTCTTTTTTTTTTTTGGTGTCAAGATCTCAAAAACTCTTCTGAAGAAAATGGCAAAGCTGGGAAGGAAAGAAAATTTCCTGGTTGCCATTAAACATAGCAGAGGCGGTACAGTATGAACAATGCAAGTCTCAAACACAAATAAACATGAAGTACCCATGCAAAGGGATTACCAAGGCAACAGGCAATGTTAGAACACTGGTGACTCTTTTTAAGTACAGCAGATTTCTGAAGTGAGGAATCCTAGGTAAACGGACAGAAGAGAATGAAATGAGTGGCTTACAACCTGAAGAAAGGAAAACTGATTTGGGGATGAGCAGTATAATTAAATACACAAGTATAGCATTAAACGTATGTCTCCTGGAGTGCAATTCTATATAATTATGTTTAACAATCTATCCCTGCCAATGAATATGGAGTAAACTTAACTTCAGAGCCAGTTGCTGTTAACAGACAGAGTTAAGTTTCCACTAGTTTTGTTCAAGAAAACTGACAGAAGATGGGAGCAGCATTTGATAAGAGAGGCATGACAGCACTTTTGAAAACTAAGACAGCAGAGAGAGATGAAAAGAGCCAGAGCAGAGATGAAACAAAAAGGAGGACAGGACATAAAGCGCAGGAATCAGGAGATGGACATTTAGAAAGAATGTGAATCTGTTGAGATATCTCATCATATAGCACAGTGGGTGAGGAGGCAGATGACATTAAAAGTTAAGTGGCAAATTTTTGAAGAGGATTAGATGTCTGGCTGAAAGAATCTAGCTACTTTTTATTCATATCAAACACTTCATTAAACTCACTGATCCTCCATTTGTGTATGGACAGCATATAGAGAGCAGAATGCTTTCACCCCATTTCAGGAGCTGCTCCATCTCACCTGCTCAGAAATATCCCAAGGGGGCTGCTCACAGTCCCCAATCCTCGAGGGACATGGAGCTGCTTTTGAGTCATGAGTTACGGATAGACACTTGTTTGTTATCAGAAGTATTATAAGGTCTGGTCTTTGGGAACAATTCACTTGACAATTAATTTACATTGCACAACTTGTTCAAATCTCTCATGTCCACAGATTTTTATTAAAATGCTTTTATAACGCTAATTGCTTACTAAAATGAAATATGCAAATTGATACAGGAAGAACAGATTCGTCATCCAAAAGACTGACATCAGAACAAGACTCATGTCTAATTACCCTCCTTGAACGCTGCCATTTTAAAATGAAACACGTCATTTTAAATTGGCTTGACAAGCCGCAACCTTATCAATGACCACTTTCACAAACAGAGATAAATTAAACCTTTAATTGTCAAATATCCTCTCTCTACTTTCTTTATCTCCAAATTTCTTGCCTGCCCCACCAAATTCAGACTGTTTCCTGAGATGTCACCTCTTTCTGTAGCAAAAAGGGTAGACAAGCAATTCATTTGGTACAAACAACTGTCAGGAGGAGGAAGACCTAAACCTCTATAGACCTACTGCTAACAGCCTAGAAACTCTCTCTGCTTTAGAAGGTCACTCTTTCCCAACTCTCTTCTTCACAGCTTTTGCTGAAAACACACTGAATTGCATAAAATCCTGAATTTTTTGTAAGAGATAAAAAAAAGTCTACCAATAGCTTTTTCTTGTAGCTCCTGGAGTAAAGGTAAGCTCCTTTTGCTCAAGGCATTACCTAATATTACCAGTAGCACTTAATATTTGTGTTGTCAGGTTACAAGTCTCCTTTAACAAGCATTAATGAATTTTAACAACGCCACAGATCTCCAGCTCTGTGCCACGAGGGAAGAAAGCGTGTGCCTGTAAACTATCTCAGGGATCAAGCAAAGGACAGAATGGTGCCTGTGTTTCCCTGCTCCTCAGCCTCAGACCACGACTGACCAACAACAGCCTCCACTACCCACAACTCGGTCACACAGTCAGCATGTGGTAGCCAAAGCCATCAGCACCATCACTTTTATGATGCGGGCCTGAGGCCAGACGGATGCTACAAAACCCCTCACTGCAGCCAGGCAATGTCAGGGACCCATGCAGCTGTCTGCAGCCTAGCTCAGGTACCAGCAGGCTTTCAGCCGCTGCAGCAAGGGTGTTCGCACAGATCAATTCACCTAACGTAAAGCCTTACACCACTTTCTGGGGGCTGTTACAGGTATGCCACCTCTCCAAACACTGTACTGCAGCACAGTGTGCAGCTACCATCTGAACCAGAATCAGTTGCTAAATTTAGGTCAAATTGATTCAGTTATTAGACCTTTGCAGAAATTCCCAAAATACGGAGCTGCTAGCCTAAACACTCTCTAACATCACATTTTAAAGGAAAACTTTAAAACAATCACACACCAAGGAGTGAATTATGTTTGGAGAGGGAAAGGAGGATTCTTCTTCTTTTAAATGACAAACTTAACCTATTATTAATCTTCAAACATGAACACATACTTCCAGTTCCTAAACCAACCGAGAACTTATTAACTGTCAGAGTATTAACAGGCTTACCTAATACGTTTGACAGACAGCAATTGCTGATAAGTGCTCATGGAATAAAGCATTCAAGGAGACACGATGTGAATCTGGGCATGTCTGTCAAACATCCTGGCAAATGAAATATTAAGAAATCAATCATATTTTAATCTACAGGCACAGAATCTTTGGAGTAGATGAGTAAAAATTGGTTCCCTTCCCTCATTCTTGTACAAAGCCACTTATTTTCCAGAATATAACACCAGAGATTTTGTACAGTTGTTAGAAAACAAGAGGTTTTTCTCTTTCTCTCAAGATTACATAACTTTTCAAATTCAGATTTCCCCTGAGTTTTACTTTTTTCAAAATTGTGCAGCTCCACAAAAGAAGATGGTATGATGATGAACCTGGCAGCATGATGTCCGTTCTGTTTGGTACTGTTTACCATTTTCTATTCAGATTAGGTGGCTCTCATAAAAAACAAATACTAATTCCAGTCTAGTTGATTTCAATTTAGGGACTTTTGATTGGTAGGGAACATTCTTTCTGGGATAAGACCACCAGGGTAGAAGGAATCTTTTTTGTGCTACAAAGGGGAAAAAAAAAATATGTGGTAAAAGATCTCAGGAATGTAGCAAACCTATGTGAAGTTCACAGGTAAAAACTACTTACTTAGGAAAAATTATAAGTAAAAGGAAATCTTTTTCAGAGCTGTGCTCCAAGAATTCAAGTCTCTCACACCATGTGCCCCCTCTTTTACAGACGGGACTCCATCTGGTCAAAATTTATTAGGCTACATTGACCGCCATGCAATGTCTCATGAGAGAGATGCACCTTTGTGAAGGCTGCATCAGCAATGCAGACACTAACACTGTCAATTATCCTGCCTGTGTTATGCTCACCTGTCTTTATAACATGCTGCTAATAAAGCTATAATTATCTACAATAATCCATGCAAAAGTCATCTTCTGGAAGAAATGATTACTGCTGAAGATTTCAGTAGCATATACTTCAGAAATGAAACAGCTAGAAGTTCTTTATACCAAAAAAGTCACTGAAGACCTTAACATGTTATTACTCCACAATCTGTTTACTGTTTCTTACATTTTAAAGCTAGCCAAAATGTATTCCCACATATCTACAAAGACTACGATGTTTAAAAGACATCTAATTTTAATACATTAATTACCACAGCTTCTTATAAATTCTGGCATGAATTTAAAGTCTGATCCATAGTCATTGTGATACTCCTGTTAATTCTGCTATGAAAGTGAAATGTGTCATACTTCCCAATTCATCAATAGCAAAACTTCATTTCCTTTAAGTAGCATTTCTTTATATTCCTCGGGAAAAATTCTTAATCTGTTGAAATTAAAATACAGAGGGAAATTAAATTATGCTGTGAATAAAATCAATATTGCTTTTCTCTAAGGAGGAATAAGCTGCATATTTAGCATTAATCATCTGATAAAGACAAAAGAGAGAAATAAAGTGCAAGTCAAAAATGATATCTTTTTCTTAATGGTAGGGACTTGGTTAATTAGGTAAAGAAGTCCAGAAAAAAAAATATTACTACTCTATTTGTGATGATAACCACTTTCAAATGGGAATTTGTTGCCCAGATTTCAATCAGTTACAAAAATTGAACACATATAATCTTTTAATTCTTAATTTTTTGCATTGTCCAGAAGAAAAGCACAGAAAAAGAAAGCTCTTAATTATTTTGAAATCAAATGAATGATCTATGGGTACTCCTGTATTTCTGTTACAAAAGATAATTCCCATAAACTTTCATTGGAATAAAGCAGAAATTTTTTGGGTTAGAAGTCAAAAAAACCCCAAACCCAATATAAATATTGTCATAAGTATATGATACATTTGTGTCATTGTCTGGCTTCATTAAACTCTTTGTCACAGAAATAAGTTGTCAGAGAATTATAAAATTTGATATTCTTCCCCTTACAAAACAATCCATTAATACATCAAGAGATTAACTTTCTATAATCATCTCTTTCAAGGATACCCTCTTTTTCCTAGGTACAGTCTGACTTGCATGTGAAAGACAAATCACACATGCCTGTCTTGTTCATTAGAATTTAATCTAAAGACAAGGGCTATAATGACTTTCTTTCAAGAAGATGCATATTTGTGGAATAAAGTTCCAGAGGTGTATGTCACACTAGGAGATGAAGGAAAGCTCTACCTCAGTCTCTACCTGGATGTATCTATTTGCATGCCTAAAAACATACACATCCAGACAATCTAGGCTACATGCTTAGCTGGAACCGGGGCTAGTATCCTGTTGCTTTTCAGTCTCCAGTGAAGCATCTTGAAATGCTGTGTGTGAAAATCTTCCATACAAAAAAAAAAATCTGTAAGCCACAGTGTAAATGATGGTTTTAAAATTTTTCATTAAGAAGGTTTGAAATGAAAGCCATTGTTTCAAGTGCTAGTTCAAAGTAGATATGTTAGCTTTAAATAACAGGTTAGCATCCATTGAAATTATTTTCTGTTATGCCCAAGAATTTGTTTTTCCTATTTCTTTGTAACATTTAAAAACTTTTCATTTGCTTTCAAAGAAAACTAATTTCCGGATGTCAGCAATTCTTCAGAGAAAGTATTTCTGTTTCTAAAGAAAGTCTTTCAATGTTTTCTGCACCAAAACCAGCAGAATTCTGGCTTATATTATGCAGAAATGTTAGTCTTTTTTTTTTTTTTTTAACTAGCGATGGGCCTTAACTTTAGGTTTGAATGTCCATGGTCTGATTTAATCAAAGGCTAATTTTTTCTGTGTGCAGACTTCCAGGACACCAACTGCTAACTGCCCCCACCTTCCAAGCACTCACTACTCTTCTGTAGGAAAAACCCAAGGACAGGCAACAGCAAAAGTGCAAAGAGCAGGTAATTACTGAACTTGCTTGTGCTTTGAGTTTATTCCTCCTTAAATAGCACAAGTTCCGCACTCCACTGAAAAATTGTTCTCTGGAATGATCTTGCTGTGCTAAAACTGACTAGACAGATATTTAGCTGGTGCGATTTTAGAATTATGTCAGTTCACCACTGTAAAGTCCCATCACTATCATGCAACTCCTTGACAGATTGCCCTCAGCAGTGCAGGCAGCCCTCAGAAATCAGGCACAGCACAAAAAATGGTCAGGCAATTTCTGTAACGATAGTGAGAAATACTACATAATATATGTAAGGGTTATCAATCATCAATTACTAAAAGCAATGAAAGAGACACTGAGTGTAGTTACTTTCATATACAGAAATCACACAGAAATAGAGGCAGATTGTTACATATGCTTAGAGTATACAACTTTAAGGTCACTAGCTCTTCCTTTATAGTAGTATTCTGTTAAGTCTAAATGAGCATTCGCAATTGTAAGCTTGGATAAAGTCAAGGTCTACCTTTAGAACACAGAGAAATACTGACGTATTTTGGATTAGACTGTCACACAAGTGATGACAAAGCAACTTTTTAAAAACTTACGATTATCACCCAGACTTATCTAGACTTACCACCTCAGGACAATTAAGATTTAAAAGCCAAATCTCAAAAGCCATACCATAGGAGTCAAAGACAGCCCCAAAGGTTTCTGAGAGCTAATCCTTTGAATTACTTTCACTCCAATGCCTGGTATCTCTTTGTGCCTTTCCACATCTGAATGCGGTTAGGAAATTTAAGTCAATGACATACACGGTGAGGATCTGCACTACACAGAGTACAGCCTGCCTGAATACTGCTCCTTTTGTCCTGTTCCTTTGTCTGAAGAGTCAGCTCCCTCAGCTGGCGTGAAGAGCTCCAGAGAGCAAACCAGTTTTCATGCAACACCACAGTGAAGAGAGGCTGGGAGGTCAGGGGGTTAACATCTGCTATAAATACCCACAGGACCTCTCGGCCTGAATTGCAGACTGTGATTGCTTTATGTTTCTACCCTGCACTGGGCTGTGTCACACTATGCCTTGCTGCATGGCATAACGCAGAGCGAAGAGTCAAATACATAAAAGGAATAATGCACCTGGATTTCCTTGCTACAGAAACATGCTGTGGAAGCTTGCACGTATGAGAAATGACTATTTCAAACCACCAGCATCTTAAAGCAAACCGAGTTCTTATTCAGCTCTTCAGTCAGGTCCGGATTATACACTAGGGTAGTGAATTTATTAAGGGATATATATAGATATGATCTAAAGCAACAGACTGCAAAAAAATGCACCGAAAGATCAATTTTTGATTCAGGTATTGAGGTCATAGCCTACTCCTATTCCATTAAAGAATGTTTTTTTACTGAGTTCAGTGGAGCAAGAGTAAGACTAACATTTACTACTAAATGGACGCTCAACTGGCAGCCTTTGCAGCACTTTGAACAGTTATTGAAGAGTGGCAGATCACTGAAAGGCTCTGACCTGCGCTGCAAGCAACTGTCAGCACAGCAGAAGTTGAAAGCTTTTTCATATGTCATTCTCAAGTATTTGGTAAATGCAACACAGGAAACCAACCTTACTGTTTCCCATACATGGATTTTTATTTGGTGATTTCATCGATCAGAATATGAGAGATGCTTACAAATATAATTGGCAGCTGTTTAAACTATTTCTACTAATAACAAATTGTCTACCTGTCAACTCTGAAAAAACATGAGAAAGTTGCAACAATTAAGTTGGAAGGACAAGGAATAGTAGATAGGACAGATAATCCTGACGAGAAGAACAGAACAGGAAGACACCACCTAAAACATTGTGAAGACAGAGTACACAACATCAGACAAATCAGGTCAAATTCTGGTCTCATATTGATATGAGTATATAATTTCTATAACCTCAATTGTAGATGTCATATCCTTAGAATTTGCAGCTATAAAAAGAAAGTGTGGAAAAACATGAGGTGGTAGTTGTTAAAGATCACAGACAGTCCTCATCATTACAAAGATATGTTCCTTTTTAAATCTTGTTTTGTTCTGATTTGTAATTCTTAGCCTTTACATAAAACAGGATTTAAAAAGGAGATTCTGTTTCTGTTTCGCAAATGTATTATTTCTTCCCTTTACTACAGTACATTGGCAAAACACATGGTAAGCATTAACAATGATTTTACCCATAGCTCTAAACTGGATTTCAGCTTTCCCGTTTCAGCGTGTCTTGCCAATGCTATCCAGGAAAGGGAGAGAAACAAAGAGTCTGGTATTCACATAATGTGAGACTGGGATTCCAAAAGGTGGCATAAAAAGCTAACATCATCTAAGATGCAAAAAACAATGTTTTTTGCTGCCTGTAGAGGGATAAGCCAACATGCTTCATACAACAAATTCTTCATGCTTTAATGAAAAGGGGTGGGTTTTATGGATGAGGGGAAATAACTTACAAAAATAGTTGAAGTCTGTATATTTCAGTAACTGGTTACTGTCTGTTGCAAGGCAGCATGCTGCTTTATTGTAGCACCTTCTGAGCCTTACTACCTAATGTATTACAGCCAAAACCATATTGTTTATCATTCTTGATTAAAGATTCAGTACTTTTACAGTGCAATTCTAGTACAGAAAATATTCAGTGGCATGATTTCCAGATAATACATTTCTTACACTATGACTTCCATCTTGTCAGCCACAGAAGTTCAATAATAATCAAAGACAACCTTCGTAGTTCCAACAGTGAGATGTTCTCATTCATTGTTTCAATTCACGTAATTGCGTGGGTTATAGCAGCATTAATAGGCTGTACTTTAGGAGAAATAGGGATAAAACTCTTACATAGCCTCCATACAGTTCTAGTTTGGAAATAATTTCACTGTCTTCAGTAAAAGTGTAACTGGCAAGAGAATCAGGCTTAAGGTAAAGACATGTATGAGAGAATGTAAATAATGCTGGACTAATAGACGTAGTGTCTAAAATTTATTATGGTTATACAGAACTATTGAAAAACTGAAAAATTTGTCTTTGCTACAGGAGAAGTTAAATTGTACCTAAACCTATTAATAACATGTCACATATGAAGTGTCTATGTTATTTCAGTTATAAAAGCATCCTCCTCCACGTGAGAGATCTTTTTGTGATATAATGCTATTACATCAGTAACATTCCTTTCTTTTTGTCAGAATGGTGAGTTTTTAAGGAGTACATCTAATGGGTGGAACAGAGTAACCCATATCAAGAGTGTGACATATGCCAACTGTGCCACCCACCCACTTTGTGATCTCTGACTACCCTTTTACAGGACCTTAGCTTCACTGTCCAGAAAATGAGATAATACTACTTCATTTGCAAATCTGTTGTAGAGACTTGGATGTAAGGAGAGACAATATAATGAACAAATGCTATTATCATGTAGAATTAAATTAAGGGACAATTTTGAAAGAATCTACTGGTTCCACAGAATGTCCCCGTAAGACAGTGAGAGGACATATCACAACCTGCAACAGCCTTTCAAAATGCAAGTTTACCATAGAACTGCATAAGCATATATAAACATATATGCTAATTTATACACCATAACATTAGAGCTTTCCAAGTATAAGTCCAAGAGATGTAAATTCTTTGTTAATGCACTGATTAGAAGTGGGTGTTTTCTGAAGCTAGCCGGTTTTATGACATGCTAATCCACCAAATCATTTCGTATATGACAAAAAAACTATTTTACAAATATTCTAGACAGCTTTTTAATTGTATGAGGTTCAAATGAATTTTAAATACAGTCAAAGTCCTCTCTTTGGAGGCAATGACACTAGCTACTATTAAAATGTTTCATTGCACATGCTGAAGGAGCAGAAAGGAAGGTTTAAAAGAAGATAAGATCTATCAAACTGATCTTTTAATTCTACTAAGAACTAATTGTATTAGTGTTGTTATGATAAGATATCAAGAGTATTAGATGAACTTCTTAAAAATAATGCAAAGAGAAATAAATTATGCACAATCATGTTAGAACTGTCAACTGCATAGTTTGGCTGAAAATCTAAAAGGAGTTTTTACAAGCCAGCTTTGCCCTCTTATTTATTCCCATCCAGCTTACTTTCATCAGATCCCTATTTCAATCTACTTTTATAGAAACAGGCATTAGAGTTCCAAAAAAAAAAACCAGGACACTTTCTGTAATTCATCGAGTAGAGGAAGACTCTACTTTTACTGTTAAGACACTTGGGAGATTGCAGCAAAAAGCATTTCTTCACAATTTCTAACAAAAAGCTTCTTTGAAGTACAGTAAGTAAATATTTAGGCAGCTCAGCAGTAGGACTTTAGTTTCATTCATCCAGATTTCCTAACAAAACTGCTGACCAATATAATTTTCAGTTCAAACTTGACTTGCAGAATCTACAAATGCTTTATGTTAGTTTACTTATAAAGATATTTTATTTTTCCTGTTTGAGCAAAGCATATTTGCTCTCCTATTAGAGCAATGTCATTAACTTCCTTCCACATTTTCAGAGGGAAGACAGGCAACTTGTTAAGGATCTCTGAAAAATGAATATTCTGCTTTAATAAAGGTCTCTTGAGTTTGATGCAGGATTTTAATAAAGCCTAGCACTGCAGCAGCCAAGGGAGGAAATCATTAAGCCCTGACTCTGTCTACATGCAGAACTCCTTGTATTTAAGAGCAAAAAAACACAACAACAACAACAACAACAATGAAAACCCCAGAGCAAATGCTTCGCTCTTTGATTCTATTACACTGCTATAACAGTACTATAACTTCAATTTGAAATGAAAAACTTGTCTGATTCACTCACCACTCTCCACTTGATTCCCACGCATTTTCCCACGATGCTCAATGCAAGTACTCAACACTGTCATGACTATCTTGGGATCTCACCTGCAATATTTGTTGTGACAAAGAACATCTATCTAATTTATTGCTGTGTAACCAAGAGAAATATGAAGTTAAGACTGCTACAGCACACCAACATGGGGATACTAACCTTGCTTTCCACATTTTAACCTACTACAGAATTTAAATACAGGAAAGAGGAAGAATGAAGATAAATGTTGATCATAAAAATCATAGGACAACATTTTTCTCTAGGAAAGATCAAAGAAAAAGTAACAGTATTTGAAGATAATCAAAAAGTTGCAGATACAAATTGGGAGAAAATGCTGACTTTCTTCACAACTGCATCTGAACAAGACCAAAAAGCACAGAAAAATGATTTGAATGACAGTTCAACTGCTATGAGATGCAACCCCGCAGCTGAAAACAAAGTTTGAATTTTTTATGATTTTTACTTTTTAGTCACAATGAATTAACGAAACAAGTAATGATCTTAAGCTACACAGGAAACGGAATATACTCAGTAAAATTAGAAGCAAGCTTGAAGCATCCTCTTTGCCTAAGGCAACAGAAATTATGGATGACAGTCTGAGGAATACTCTGTGCGTTCTGGACTACTAAATAAGTAATATCATTAATCTTCTTGCAGCTTTTACCTTTTACTACTGCTTTAGCTACATAAAACCTGAGAATTTTGAATAGATTTTACTGAATTCTTTGATAGTGCATAACACTAGTTGCATGCAATGGGAGTGAAGACAATTACAACGGGACTGTGCAATGTTAGGTCTACGATTTTAACAAGCAGTTTTAGTGCACAATAAGAGGATAAAAATACAGTGTTTAATTCAAACAAAATCTAAACAATAGGAAATACCCATGAGATGGTTTTCCATTTCTGTGCTGTGCTTTATAATAAAATTCTGAAGACAGAGAACCAAGAGAACACATCTGGTATGAGAAGAAAGCAGGAAGCAGCTCAGTGCAAGTGGTAGAGTTCAGTTCTTTACCACATATCATGGAATCAATACTGGGCTGGCAAAGACTGGTAATACTTACATCGAGCACTTTTTTTCTGAAATTTAATGCTTCTAGAAATTAAGAGAGTTTAGTCTTCAAGATCACCAATAGGAAAACACTTGGCTGAACCAGCAGCCAAAATTGTCATCAGCTAAAATCCACACCTAATCCTGAAAGGCAGCTACAGTTTTCCTACATAAATGAGCTCACAAGCTACAGATCTTTGTGATAATTTATATTCCAAAGCACACAGCAAATTTGATAGACACAAGAGACTTTATCAAACAGGTTCAGGCCAAGATGTCAAATGTTTCCTTTTAATTAGGAAGCAGGGAAAAGCCAACGGCACCTTGATGTATAGTAGAAGCCTTGCTGTTGAGATATATTATTGAGAGTTTTTGGAGGCAGCAGTGATGGGCTGCACAGAAGCCCATAGATTTTTACATTCAAAGTCCCAACTGCCTACATATACAGTAATCATGGCAGATGGATAATGTGCTGTGTTCAGTTTTTTTAATAAACATGTCAAACATTAAACATCCTGTTCACAGATGTACAATAATAAAATGTCTTTGCTGTGATTTGAAGCTATGCTGCCTCAAAAATCCCTACAGTTTTTACTTCAAAGAAAGAATCCAACTGCTGCGCACACCTTAGCCATGACTCATTTTGCACTTTACCTGTGTAATTCTAGAAGAACAATTTCAAATCCAGCTATGTCAGCCAAGACTTTAGCTGTTACTTATAAGCCATAACATGATGATAAGAGCTGCAAGGCACTGTATGATTGAAGGTACTTTGCCCTAGAACATCCATTTTGCACATCTTCTATTTGTGGTCTTTGGAGACCTTACAGACTTTTTAGTAGATTCTTTATGTTTCTAATCTACACATATTCTGCCTTGAAAACTCTGTTGGAATTCACTGAGCTTCACTAGCATTCTTCACATTTATGCACTTACACATTGAGAGCAGCATACTCAACACGAAAAAAACAAGATCTGAGGGGAATATTCTCAACAGATTAAGACTCAGGCAATCATTTAATCCCGAGTTAAGAAAAAGGTCAGATTAAATCCTACAAGCATTTTTATCCCAAAATTCAAAATTTCTTTTTATTCTTTCTTAACTCAGAACATTTTTTGCACAGAATTAGAGAGGATATGAACTATGGGCTTTGTCACCAAAAGAGCACAACCCCCTGCAAGCGTGCATGGCGGGTTCTTCAGGCACCAGAGGTTCCTGACACACACATAGTCCTCTCAAAACTGGGTTACTTCCCCTCATTCTCCTTTCAGTTCTTCTAAAGGAAGCTTTTCATTTTCTTCCTTTGTTTACATTAGAAAGAAATATGTGGTTAGGTAAAAATCGTAAAACAGCTACTTAGGGCTTCTGCTCCCCTTTTGGTGGTGCTGACAGCAAAGACACAAATCTCCAAAGCCAGCTTTTCCCCGTACATTTCACCAAAAGCACAGGTTTCCTTAGCAACACACCCCTAAGCATCCTAGAGTCCTTCACTCTATGTGTCCTTGGTAGAGCATCTTGTCAACGTAGAAGTGTACAGGCTGTCAGACACCCGTGGCCTTTTTACTCCACAGTACCTCATAGGCTGGATTTTTGGGGGTTGCTTTCTAAATGCAAAAGAATTGATTTATTGGCTGAATGTGCAATATCTGGTCAAAAGAAATTTAGCACAATATTTCACGTTTCCAACGTCTTTCTGGTGAAAAGGCGATTGCAGACTGCAAGTTACAGTCACAGGTCCCAGAAATCTCGCTGCATTAAGCAATGTAGAGAAAGCAAAAGTAATTGAGACCACCTGTGAAATGAGGAAATACATCCACAATAAAAAAACAGCCAAGTTCAAACACAGGAAGGCCCACAACAGGCTCTTTAAAATCAGTGTAAAGTGACTCATCAAATCTAACAGGCACTTTTGCCTCAGTGCTGTCTGTGATAAATGGATATGCCTGCCTTTTCTGATGTCTGATACATGCCCAGGTTTGGGGTGAAACATGCGATATGTATGTATGCACATAATTAAAGAGAATTTAATATCTTCTGCTGCTTACACTCCCAGGCAAGGCAACAATAATATGTAATTTCAAAACTAAGTATGACAGGTTGAGGAACAGATACTTATTTGCCTAAAAGGTAGAAAAACCTGTTCAGAAAATTATCTGACTTACGACTGAATGTCAGAACACAACAAAAAAATCATAGATACCAATGATACCAATCCACTTGCACACTTCCTTTTTTGCTTTAAATGGAGTTGTTGGAGCCAGGTGGTCACCAGTCTTGCTTACTCTTACGACTTACAGCTTCTCTTCAAGTGCAGATCATTTGTCTGAGCTTACATTCAAGACTGGGTCATTGAACCCGTTACAATGTCTTGTGTCAAAATACTACAGCATTTGGGAGGACAGCAGAGCATATTTCAGACATGAAAAAATACGGAATTGTTCTGAAAAGAGAGCGATATTAGAGACGCAGAAGGCCTTGTAGCATTTGAGGGAAGTGCTGTTTGGCTGTGCAAGAGTTCTGCAAGTATAAATGTCTTACTTTTTGCCCTTCTGCTAGGAATGTCTCCTTGTGGTTAGACAACTCAGACAGCATCAGCAGCTTTTCCTCAGAGCTTGTGTAACACAGTATTTATATATGGGTTAATTTATATGCCGGTCAAGACTTCTGCAAAGATTTTTGTCCCATTTGATATCACTTGTTCCTGAGTTACCAAGCAAAGCTGCTACACAGACAATATGCTGTTTGTTCTTAGCATGATCTTTGCCACTGGAGCAGAGTATAGGTATAGAAAAATGAAATGTTTCAGGGGAAAAATGGAGTGGAAACATCCTTAAATTTATATTTCTGTATGGCTTAATCTCTTTATAAAAGTAGATATTCTTTTCAATCTGCATTTTTGTTTGTTTGTTTTAGGTGACGGCTTTTCACGGCATCATTTCATTCAATTTCACCCTTATTCACTTGCCACGTGAATTAAGTAACCAACGTACAACTACTGAAGTTACTTTAACTCATTCCACATCAAGCATAGAAGTATTTCAACTTAAAAGTGAAAGGAGAGATGCTGAAAAGTATTGAAAGAGCTAAAGCTTCACTCTATTAAAGGTAAGAGCAGAAGTAAAATGTCTGCTGATTAAAACGAAAATTCTCCACCCATCTTCAGTCTTCTATATCAACACCACATTGTAACCAATTAACACTTCAGTTTCAAGCCAAAGAACAATTTATTTGGTACTTCAGTTAGTATTGTCAAGTGCTGGGCATTTTTCAAATAGAAATCAAGCTTATTTGTTTCAAGAAACCTTCTGTTGACCATTTCTATCTTCACAGTCTCTCTCAACTAAATATTTTCTTATGCTTTCTATGAAATGCAATAGCGTCACACCAAATGAGTTAATTTCGCACCCACTAGGTAGAATGGGCTTAATTCTACTGTCATTACCAGTAAGTCAAAACTATTCTATTGCACAGTGGGAGCTCGGGCTTCATCCTGTAATACTTTCTGTCCCTGAAGAAAGAATGTGGAAGCATTCCAGAGATCACTGGGTGTACTTCAGGTTAGATTAAGAAATACGTGCAAACCATCAGAAACTTTGTCCCTGCTTTGCCATTGGAGGACAGCCACTGGTGCTGTATTGTCATTGCAAGTTGCAGATCTAAAATATCTTCATTTGACATTTTTTTCGGCGAAGCTACTGAAGGTGAAGGGTTCTGGAGCAGAGGCTCGCGCCGAGGGACCCTTTCTCCGGTGGCAAAACCGCAGCGGCGAGGCGGCAAAAAGCGCCGAGAG
>Ga0065711_1026971_pt1 | contig 56209 bp, 34 predicted proteins | sample Hoacrofraction12_FD_59098 | JGI IMG/M metagenome (GOLD analysis project Ga0065711, IMG submission 59098) | Hoatzin crop microbial communities from Cojedes, Venezuela - Epithelial fraction 12 v2 (version 2) | ecosystem: Host-associated > Birds > Digestive system > Esophagus > Crop | place... | reverse complement strand
GGCCCGGGGACGCCGCTGGGCGCGGCCCTGGAGCCCGGCCTGGCCGCGTGCGGCCCTGTCTGGTTACCCGGCAAGGGCAAAGCACAGCCTTGGAGAGGGCTCTGGGCTTTTAGGTGACCCGTTTTAAAACAAAACGAAAGGCTCTCACTCAAAACAAGCATCCCTTTCCCGAGCCTGCTTCCTCGAGGAGGTGGATGCACCAGGTCTTGGCAGCTTGCTCCTGCTGTCCGGGGCACTGCAGGCACTACGCCGGCGACAGCTGCGGGCTGCACGCGTTTACTTGGTTTTGACAGGACTTGGGAAAGTTTTCTCGTTTCTAATTTGCTAATATGTGATAGCCACACGTGATATAACAGGGCAGGAGCTGTGGCTTCAGCTGGGCTTGAACAGAAGGAGTCGATGGCAAGGTGAAAGGAGCAGAAAGGGAAAACGCGGGGGCTGTTTCTAGGAATGGGAGTTTTCTGGTCGTTTCTCTGAGGCACTGGGAAGTCTGAAGCTGCGAGTACATGAAATAACATTCTGGATCAACAGCAAACAGTCTTCAGCCCAAAGAGACCCAAAATAGAAAAATCTTGTTAAAATAACCTCTTGGAAATAATATTTTTTGTGTAGTGGGGCATCAGTTTACAGAAATACTGTTAGAATACCAAGAAAATCTGCCTACCAAGGGTTTAAGAAGTATTAGTGCTATTTGTGACTCTCAGATAATATATCTTAGTGGATGACAACATCAACAAATAATATGTAAAACTGTGCAGGTTCAGTCTCCTGGTTCTCTTTCCTCAGATTTAATTTTGTAGATTTCAGCATTCATTTTCGTTCATCATGTCCCACTAGAACCTTTATTCTCAACAAACATTGATTCTCTGTGTGCCCCTGTGGAGTTCTGCTAGGCATAGGAATGTTTCAAGCGTTTTTTTCTGCAAGAAAACATCTGATGTATCACCACTACTTATTCCCTCGTCCATCCGCATACGAAATGAGCTCGTGGTCCAGGCATCGAAGCAGGGAGTGTCTAGGCTATAGGCCATTGGACCACTGATGAGAAACTTAGATTAGTTTAGCAGTGCTGATATACTGGGTTGCATCAAATCCACCCAAAGTGTGAACCAATAAAGATGTGTCGCTTGCTGCTATAGGAAAACAGTCACTCACAGGGGAAAAAAAAACCCACACCAGTAAAGTAATAGCACAACTGTGTGAGTGGGGGTTCTAAGCTTTTCATGCCCTGACCCACATTGTTACTGGAAGGTCTATAGCAAAGCCTTGCTTTGGCTCTTTCCCTGCTGAGTACTTATCTCAGCTGCATGCATTTTAATAAGAAATCCTTCTTTCTCTATCTCGGCAGATACTGAATATTGGTGGCTTTTGGCCAAAATCTCTTTTCTAGCTAGTATTGGGCAGTGTGTGCTGGTTGCCTGTCTAGAAGCCCTACATCAACTTGCTTTCAACTGAGAGCAGAAATTAACGATGGGAGAGTATTATGATATTTTTTTTTTAATTGTCACTACCATTTCCTTAATCATGGCCCATTTTTTCAATAAAATAATAAAAAAATGTGTCTCCGATTAATTTTCTTTCTCATGCTGTATACTGCTTGAGCAAGCAATTCTGTCTGTAAAAGACATCCTTTCTGAAACCGAAACTTGGATCCTTAAAGTTAAGCTTTTGGTAATATCTATCATCTAATTAAAAGCATAAAGCTAGTACATAGGACCAGTCCTTTCCAGATGACTCTATTTAGTCAGATTTTGCAATTCTTCCAAAGTTCAGTTTCCAGTCTTTCTGCACATAGTTATTATAGAGCTTTAAAAGTACGTACTTCAAAGAAGCAAGTATATGCAAATCCCAGAGAGTTTATAGTCTAAATTTGGCTCAATTTAAATCTAAAGGATTTGAATTGTTATCACATCTGTTTCTCATGGCAGTATGTGACTACTGCGAAGATCAGTCTGTAATGTTGTCCTCTAATTTGTTCTTCAGTGTGTTCTAAAATGATGGCAGTCTAACTTAATATGGCTTATTCTCTCCAAGGTCTTTTAGTTTGATACTTTTCTGCTTCATCTAACAAGAATGCTTCCTTCCGTCAAAATTAAAATCAAGACAGTTCGTTTGCATGGTCCAAAACTAAGGTTAATTACCCAATATAAAAATGTTTCATTTTTACTGTAGAGAGATGAATGTAGTTCGTGGTAACTTGATATTTAAACCTCAGCATAATTTTCAGATACTCTGCTAAAAACTGAAACATTTATAGTACAGTAAACAAGACCAAAATGCGGTGTATTGGAACTCATGCCCGTTGAGTTCCATCCACTGACCTGTCAGTTTTAAACAACATAAATAAGGTCTTTTCTTTATTAATTGTATATTAAATTATTGCATGACTCCTTCAAATGTTTATGATTAAGTCATGAGTTTTTCAGTGGTGGTAGCCTTTTGTACTTTGGTTCTCATGAAGATCAATTCTTTAAAAAAAATAATATTCTTCATTACTAATGTTTGTTTAAAGTTTTCTTTTCACTCAGATTGGAAAGTGCCCTGAATGTCCTGGCCTGAGACAGACAACGTAACTCATCTTCCTGACCGTTTTTTTTTTTTTTCCTAAAGATTACCGCAAGAAAAGAAGCACACTGCTTGATCTGTATGTGGCACTCAGTACTTTGCTGAATTTCTCCCTTGGCTCTGCTCAGACATATGCATTCCAGATGGTACTTAAAAAAGCAAGTTTGTGACTATCATGTACACTCTTGCTGGCATATAGGAGATCACATTATGCAGTGACATTTAGAAAGAAACTGAGGCAAAAAAGCCTATTTTCATTTCCAGCTTAGGTCAAGCGTATCTATCAGCAAATACAACCATAATTCTCAAGTGCGGAACAGTTCATGTATAACTAACCTTCTCTTAGGAGAAAGGACAACATGTTGCAATTCCTTTTGAGTAACTGAAGTAAGGAGTTTTCCCTGATAAACATTTTCCCCTGAAATTTGAGATCCAGATCCTTTCTGAAGTCACACACCCATCTTCCAGTTCCTTCCAGTCTAAGCTATTTTGCCCAATCACTTCAAAGTACTGGCAACATGGTTGCCAGATAAATTGCTCTTTTGAGGCATCAAAGAAGAAACTCGGGACAGTCACAGTCATGCTACTATCACGCAAAGCGAAGAAGAGATGTCATCATTTGTAATTTGATTAGAACCCGTGTGCTCTGAATACTTCAGCTTTTCAAGGCAGATAATCCAAAGTTTGTGCAATGTGTTGGGCCTTCTCTGAGGATCAATTTCAGCCTCTGTCTACAGCAAGTTAGCTCTGCTGCAGCTGTGCAGAGGAGCGGGAGGTGCTGGGAAGGGACCTCCTGCTGCAAGTCCACGTGGACAGAAGTTTTCAGCTGTAAGCCATGACTGCCTTTAGGTGATCCGTAGCTGTAATGGTTTCTGAAACCAGCATTCAGCTGCCGCCAGAAAACCAGCATGGTACTCTGTTCTGAACATTAGAAGACAAATGTTTGCACTCTGGCTGGTACCTTGGACTTCCTATTTTCAGTGTGGGCCACCTGGCACAGATCCCGTGTGAAGGACATGAAAGATGCGAATAACTGAAAACATTGCATTCTTACCACTTTGGCTTTTTGTTCTCAATACGTCCTTTTGCCAGTACCTCCAGACAGAAAGATTTTATGTTTGCTGGTAATTCTTTACATGGAAAATTAAAGGTGTTTCCTACCACTTTATTTCATTTGTGGAACACAAAGAGATATAAACGAGGCAAAGAAAAAAAGTCTAGATTTCTGCAATTGCAATGGAAATTCAGCTCTCGACGTTTGCTAATACTGGATAGGTGGAGTGTTGTTAGGATCTGACACAGCAAACCATGCACCACATAATCAGTACAAATAAACTTCTTTGTATTGGGGGTTTCAAGTTCTCTGTAATGTTGTTTCTTAGAATGAAAAGGATTTTTTCCCAGCTCAGGAGGAATGTCAAATTATCTATAGACTCAGCATTCTTTTATTGGCCTTTTTGACTCAATTACGTATCAGCCCACTTATGCTGAAAATTTTTTAGAAGATTTAGGTTTATTGTTACTCAAGAAGAAAATGTTGAAAGTGTCCTCCCTTTCTCTTCCTAACGCCTTTTGTTTCCAGTAAACTGAAATACACGTTTAGCCATTTGTAATATTAATTTTCTGGAAAGGCTTTTTTTTTTCGAATTGCAGCTTATCAGATGAAGTTTTTCTTGCATACTGGAGCATAATATGTTTCAAGTTTAACCAATAAACACCAGTAATCCTTTCTTGGGCCTGAAGATTTCAACTTGCTGCCCAGTTTTTCTTCTCTTCTGTCTTCTGTTACACTCTTCCCACACATTTCTGTCTTCCCCCTTCCAACCTTCTAGGTGCAATTTGTGGTCATTTTTAACTTCTAAAGTTGATGAGAAGGATGAAACTGATGGGGAAACTGGCTGGTAGTAGATGGTCCAGGGAGAAGAGCACAAGGACAGCTCTGCAGGGAAGGGAGAGGCTGAAGGCAAGCATCAGAAATACAATAGAAATGTTGACTTTTGAATGGATTTTCAGTCAAATCCACCAACTTTATACATATCTTGGGTCCTGATGCTCTACAGCATTTTGACTGAGAACAGTCTTACATTAGTGTAAACTTTGTAGAAATGATGAAAGTATACATCAAATCTCTGTCTGCGTGGTATTCATGCAATATTTGCTCTGGGAGTAGTTGGATACTAAAATACTGTTAGGATCATTTTATCTGATTCGTAGAACCAGAAATGTGTATAATGTTGATGTATATGAAAATTATCTGTTATCGATAATGTCTGAAAACATTCCCAATATACAATGTACAAGGAATTTCACCATTTCTGACCCATTATAATCCACCATACATCTCTTTAAATAGAGAACTTTTTAAAAAGAGAGCATAATTAAAATCATTAAAGGAATCGTGAAACCTTCTTTAACTATGGTTCTGAGGCCTGTACATCTCTGGAAGATAAAATACAAATTAACTAGATTTTGGCGCACTGTAGTAATTAGATGGATTAGAAAATTTTTAATTAGAAAATTAATGGTTTTAAACTAAAAGAGGGTAGATTTAGACTGGAAATAAGGAAGAAATGTTTTACAGTGAGGGTGATGAAACACTGGAGCAGGTTGCCCAGAGAGGTGGTAGATGCCCCATCCCTGGAAACACTTAAGGCCAGGTTGGACAGGGCTCTGAGCAACCTGATCGAGTGGAAGATGTCCCTGTTCATTGCAGGGGGTTGGACTAGATGACCTCTAAATGTCCCTTCCAATCCAAAGCATTCTATGATTCTATGATTTTAGAATTCATAATCATAGAATCATAGAATGGTAAGGGTTGGAAGGGACCTTAAATGTCATCTAGTGATATTTAAGATGATCTCATCATCCCATGAGCAGGGACATCTTCCACTAGACCAGGTTGCTCAGAGCTCCATCCAGCCTGGCCTTGAACACTGCCAGGGAGGGGGCAGCCACAGCTTCTCTGGGCAACCTGTGCCAGTGTTTCACCACCCTCACGGTGAAGAATTTCCTCCTAACATCTAATCTAAATCTGCCCTCTTTTAGTTTACAGCCATTCCCCCTTGTCCTATCACTACACACCCTTGTGAAAAGTCCCTCTCCATCCTTCCTGTAGGCACCTTCAGGTACTGGAAGGCTGGTCTAAGGTCACCCCGGAGCCTTCTCTTCTCCACGCTGAACAGCCCCAACTCTCTTAGCCTGTCCTCGTAGGAGAGGTACTCCAGCCCTCTGATCATCTTCGTGGCCCTCCTCTGGACCCACTCCAACACATCCATGCCCTTCTTATGTTGGGGGTTCCAGAGCTGGACACAGTACTCCAGGTGGGGTCTCACGAGAGCGGAGTAAAGCGGCAGAATCACCTCCCTCAATCTGCTGGCCACACTTCTCTTGATGCAGCCCAGGATACAGTTGGCTTTCTGGGCTGCAAGTGCACACTGCCATCTCATGTTGAGCTTCTCATCCAGCAGTACCCCCAAGTCCTTCTCCTCAGGGCTGCTCTCGAGCCACTCTCCGCCCAGACTGTACTTCTGTTTGGGATTGCCCCGACCCATGTGCAGGACCTTGCATGTGGCCTTGTTGAACTTCATGTGGTTCACGCAGGCCCAGTTCTCCAGCCTGTCAAGGTCCCTCTGAATGGCATCCCTTCCCTCCAGCGTCTCAACCACACCACACAGCTTGGTGTCATCAGCAAACCTGCTGAGGGTGCACTCAGTCCCACTGTCCATGTTGCCGACAAAGATATTAAACAGCACCGGCCCCAGTACCAACCCCTGAGGCACACCACTCATCACTGTTCTCCACCTGGACATTGAGCCATTGACTGCAACTCTTTGAGTGCATCCATTGAGCCAGTTCCTTATCCAAGGAGTGGACCATCTGTCAAAATCCATGTCCTTCCAATTTAGATACAAGGACATCATGCGGGACAGTGTTGAATGCCTTACACAGGTCTAGGTAGATGATGTCAGTTGCCTGCCCTTTGTCCACCAACGCTGTAACCCCATCATAGAAGGCTGCCAAGTTGGTCAGGCACGATTGTTGGTCCAGGTGTTATTAGGCAATTTGATTTTATCTCCCTCCCTTTTATCTGACTTCTCAGGCTCCTGTGATTTCAATGTATATAATTATTTTCCAAGTTTTGACATAGAAGGTGCATTTACATCAAAACTATTGTTTTACTTATCTACTCTACTTACAGCATAGTTGTGCTGTGTTGGTAGGCATAAGTCTTTTGAGTTAAAATTGTCAAAGAAGAGAAATCTGATTCTTTGGCAAGTGTATACTTGTAGGCTTTCCAAATTATGCTTTCCTGCATTCCACCATTTGCTCAAACTGATAGCCTTAGTGCAGGCAATAACCATGAAGTGATGTTTCTGATGATGTACACCAATACACAGCAAAATTATTAATAGCCTCGTGGTGAGCCCTAAAATACGTGGGTATCTATTAAATAATGGCACCTGTCTTCATCACAAGATTTCTTGCTGTCTCTACCTCATAGCTTCCCAGTAGCAGTGCAGAGTGTGAGCTTTCGGAGGAAAATAACCACACATTTCAGCAGAGACAAAGAAGCCCTTACGCCACTGGGCTTCTGAGGCAGGCTCTGCAGAGACTGCTGGGAAAGTGCCCACCTTCCTGCTGGCTGTGGTACAGCTGCGGGGCTCGCTGCGCCGAGTGTACCTATCAGTGTTTCTCACAAGTCTGGAAACAGTTTTGCGCAGAATTGAGTTGCTCCAACAGCCTTTCCTGCTGTCATCGTCCGTCTCTGGCACCACAGTGGCAATACGTGGCTGCTGTTGTGAAAACTGCCATCAGCAGCTTTGTCTGGCCCCTGAAGCTGCAGAAATCCAGAGGTGACACATCAAAGACAGAAGGTGCAGGTTGTGCCTTACTCCCAAATACTGTTGTTGCAGCACAGAAGGCTATTTTGAGAGAGTATGGAAAATTGTATCAGGATTACACTTTGACACAATTATAAGTGATGGCTGGAAACAAATCCTGCTCTTGAAAAAATTAGATTCCATACTCAGAATTACATTGACTTCCAACCTAACTGGCTTCTGTTCAGTATCCTCCAGGCCTTCATAGAAGCTGTCCCCCAAAGTGGACACCAGTTTGAAAGGGGAGTGAAGACACCACCGTACCTCTTCCCCAAGTTCAGCATGTCATGCCAAATAAATTCCACTCCCTGCATAGAAACAATGAGTCATGGTAAAGTAAAAGTCAGCTCACTGAACATGGATGAAGCATCCATATTACTGCGACAAGATTATAATGAATATTCTTACTGCAAGGTAACCTTCTTGTAGGCAAGGCTGAACTCTTGGAAAAAAACATGGAATAGAGATTCTGAGTCAATCTATGTAACTTTAATGGATGTTGAGCAAGGTTGCCCAGTGGCATAAATCAGCCTGACATTAAGTACTAGAAGTTAGTAGAAATACAGTATTTCATATCAGATGAGTATCAGGTCTATAAAATCTTTTAGGAATGAAAAGGCAGTTTTCATACTGAAGGAGCTTTTTCTTTAGCTATGCACTTTTCTTTTTTGAGTTATGACATTTCACGATTCCTGTTTGTGGTTGCTTTACACTTCAAGGTGGTCATTTAAATATTTTTCAGTACAAATTGTCTGGGACTATCTATCTGTTGAAATTTTCTCCTGGATATTTTACTGTTATATATAGTTATAGCTATTTTTGTTTCTTTGATCAAGTAGAACAATTAATTAAACAATTTAAGGGGGGTACATGATTTATAGAGAATCATGATACAAGTTAGAGCAACATGGTGGATCAAAATAGCTATTAAATAAAGAATGAAGCCAAATGCTGTTCAGCCATAAAAAACTATTTATTATATAGACAGCATAATAGCTATACTGTCCAATTTCTAGTACTATTAAACAAGTCAGCATAGTTTCTCTGTCTTTATAATCGTGAATGATTTTTACAGGATACTGTAATTTCATTCTGTTAAGAATGAAGATCTGTTTTATATAATATAACCCCCCAAACAATAAATTTCTATAGGTGAAGGAATCATACTTTATATGCAGCATACGTTTATAAATACTTCATGTGGAATTAATAGGTGATCAATAAATGTTTTAAGTAAGTTACAGCTACGTGCAGAATAAGCTGAAGGTGCCTCGAAGCGTATAAGTGGTAGATGTTAGAGATTTTTATATACCAAGGTCATAAGCAAGCTATAGACATATTGGCTGTTACGGCAGTCTCAAAGAGTGGCCAAGATGTAGATTGATGTACATTTGTAGACTGATGAACCTGAAGAGTCACCTCTGGTTGTCACTCTTCTGTAGACAAATGACATGACCTGGAACAGATCAGGGGTGATTATGGCAAGTGAGGGAGAGAAGCTCAGGAAATGGATCATCTCTTCCTATTTGTCCTCTACTCATTTAACCTGCATTTATTTTCTCCATTTACCCTCTGCTTAACACTGGTGAGGTCACATCTCAAGGGCTTCATAAAGGCCGGGCCCTCCCCCATACAAGGGAATGGTCAGCAGACTGAAGGGGCCACTAAACCATGTGGTGAGGGAGCTGGGGTCTATTGCATATGAGGACAGGCAAAGCAAAGCAGGCTTCAGCCTAGAGAAGAGATGGCTCCAGTGGACTCTAAGAGCAGTCTTTCCCTATTTAAAGGCGGCTTAGAAAAGACAGGGCTGGCATAATGAAAGAACAAGAAGCAGAAGTTGCAGGCTGCAGTGAGGGAAATGTTGATTTAAACATAAGAAAAAAAGCTTTAAAATTATCATGGTTTAGCTTTGGAACAGGTTGCCTAAGGGTCTGTGAATCTTTGGCCTCAGAGATTTTTAAAAATCAACCGGATGAGTAGAAAATAATATTGCAACATTATTAACAAACCCATGTGAAAGATTGTGTGGATGTCAGGGCCCTGAGTGGCCAATAAGCCTTAATTGCCCTAATGAGCCTCAGTTGGGACCCCCACCCTCTTCCCAGGGGCCCTGGAGTCCCACTTCTGCTCAGTCTTGCCTGAGCTATGGTGCGGGTAAGTCTTTGCCCAGTCCTGTCCCTTGCTGGCTTGCTAATGGGACTTCCTGGGCTGATCTTGGGCCTGACCCATCACTTTGCATTGATCTGATGGTCACTGGGCTGTCACCAGACCCTGTTCCTGTCAGCCTGGCCCTGCTCACCTTGCTCACGGGCAGTGGGAGTGTGCCTGGTTGGTAAGGGCACTGCCTCTGCCTGTGCGTGGTCACCCTCAGCTCCCGGCTTGTCTCCCCTCGTGGAGCAACCACGCTCTTGCTGCCCCCTGAAAATGGGACTGGAAGGTCGTTTATTTTAAAACAATACTGATTTCACTCATGCTCTCTCTCAGTCCTGCAGACAAGCACCAGGACATGTATATCCGGGTAGCCTGTCCAGCATGAAGGCATCAGGATGCTTGAATCCAGGTGGTTTGTCCAGGAGTCCTGTTGAAGGACAAGGACACTGTCTACTGAGACCTCATCTGGTCTCCTGTTTTTTTCTTAGGTTGTGAGCTGTGTGCTGATATTTTCAAGCGCCTTTTTGTACCCTTTAGGGCATCTCCGTGATGAGTTTCTCGATCCTGTCCCACCTCTCACTTCCATGAGCTGTCAGCATTTACTCACTGTTCTTTGTCTCTGATCCGGGTGTCCTGAGTAGCTGATATCCATGTGCTAGGATTGTGATGAACTGCTAATCTATAGGTGCCTTCAATACGAGGTCATTCCTGTTGGTTCTCTCCTGTCTTTGGTCCTTCCTGCTGCTGCTTCCACACCCCATGATCGATCCCTGAAGACAGCCCTGCCTTGAGCAGCAAGGTTGGACTTGATGATCTGCAGCGGCTCCTGCAGTTTACCTGTCTTATAATTCTGTGACATAGTCATAATAATATAATGCAGCCAAGGACTGTCTCTGTGAAAAAAAGATTTTAGGACATCCATCTCATAGAAAACATTTATGATAACCGTCCTGAGCACCAAGGATACTGGCCTCTTGGGAGTCCGTTATGTGAGTGAAGGAGTGAGACGAATTATGAGGAGTGGAAAAGACATCTGGTTTTAGCACAAAGAAAACAAAATTTGATTAAGAAGTACACAAAGAAAAAAAAGGAATACATTAAAGAGCAGGAAAACATTGCTAGGTAGAATAAAGTATTTATATTAATAAAAAACAGATATAAAAAGGACTGTGTCTCATCTGTCTGAGAAATTGGATGTAAACAGTAAAAAGCAGTTGGAAGTATCTGTATAGTAATTATAAGGGGTTTACACAAAGAAAGGAAAGAAACTAGAACAACCAACACAGAATATGAAACTAGCTGTTATAGGAACAACAGGCACACAGAGAACAGCAATTATCTTTGTAAAGCATAAAATGTTCAGAAATAAGTAACTAGAAATCTCGTCTTCAGAAAAAATGTTAAAGGCAGTTTGGAGTGCAGCAGATTGCAAAAATGCTAGCGCCTGTAAATGCGTATCCCCTATAAAAGGGGATACAAAGAGAAAAAAAATCAGTTTTACTATCCCTTTTGATGATTGATTGTTAAAAAAAGAAAGGAAGTTTTCTGAAGGGAGCAAATGAAGTATGCCAGAGATCTCCCCTCGGGTTTAAATGTAAACATAGATGCAATTCACTTAAGTGTTAGTCTGTCATTCTGGTATAGATTGGAGAACAAATGGTAAAATTCAGGTATTTCTGAGCCTGGTATCTGACAAGAACATGCACCAAACAGCCACAGAACAATCAGCAATGGTACTATATTAGACTTGCTTTGTGATGTGATGTTATTGAAAAGGTGGTCATTGAAAAATATCTTGAAATGAGTGATCAGAAGTTAGTTCAGGTGTAATTCAGTGGCAGTGTAAACAAAAGCGGCTTCTAAGGGCCTCAACTGCAAAAGGTCAGTTGATGGGATGTCATCCATGTAATGTGTCCGTGAAAACAGAAAATGCAATCATCAGCTATTTCAAAGTATCTCCAGTGGAGGTACTGACTGCATGTAAATGAAGTCTCATTAATGGCTGAAATTCTGTGGCTGTATCTATATTAGTAAATAAATAGCTCATAAGCTTAAATTGCATTCTCCCTTGCCAACTGCCACACCTAAAAGAGAAGTCCAGGATTCATCTCAAAGCATCTGCTGGGAATCATAGAATCATTAAGGTTGGAAAAGACCTCTATGATCTTCAAGTCCAACCATCAACCCAACACCACCATGCCTACTAAACCATGTCCCGAAGTGCCACATCTACATGTTTTTTAAACACTTCCAGGGATGGTGACTCCACCACTTCCCTGGGCAGCCTGTTCCAATGACTGACCACTCTTTCAGTAAAGAAATTTTTCCTAATATCCAATCTGAACCTCCCCTGATGCAGCTTGAGGCCATTTCCTCTCGTCTTATCGCTATTTACCTGGGAGAAGAGACCAACACCTGCCTCACTACAACCTCCTTTCAGGGAGTTGTAGAGAGCAGTAAGGTCTGCCGTCAGCCTCCTCTTCTCCAGACTAAATAACCCCAGTTCCCTCAGCCACTTCTCATAGGTAGGACTTGTTCTCTAGACCCTTCACCAGCCTTGTTGCTCTGCTGTGGACAATGGAATAGCCATGGCGTGGAATAGCCATGACTTGTTCTGTACCCCAAACCATGTGCTGTCTGGAGGGATGCTGGATGGCGTGGGCTACAGATGTGCCAGGGAACAGGCTAGCTTTTTTGTAGTATGGATGATCCTGTACTTGTGCCTTCATGTCCTGGTACGGCATAATTTTTTATTGGTGTAAATATCATTTTTACAGTTTTCCATTCCTAGAAACACGACCTGACTTGCAGTACTGGAAGGTGGGAGTACTGAGAGAATCTGGAGAACCGGGGACCTGTTTATCTCAAGAGGATGAAAGAGATTAGTGTATTTAAGTTAACAAAACAAAGGCGGATGGGTTTTTTTTTTTTGCAAGAGAGATAGATGCCAGAGAAGGTGAAGATTCAGTTCACCCAGTTGGCAGTAGTGACTCAAGGACAAACATACTATAACCTTTTTCACAGGAAAACTGAGGCTAGAAATTAAAATTTCCAAACATCAGAAAACTGTGATTCTAGTATAGAAAATGCAAGAGTCAAAGAACTCCCTAACTGTTTTACGCTTAGTTAGTTTGTGAAGGGTGTAATATAACATGATTGGCAGATTGTTTCCTAGTTGACATTCTTAAAACCTGTGATTTTATTTCCTAAAGCTTTATAGATAATCACTATTCAAGAAGAGCATTTCTATTTCAAATATATATAGCTAAAATGTGTTTAAGCTATTTTGTTATCTTTTCAGTACCAAAAAAAAGCATTAGTAATTTGTCTGAGTTGTCACCTTTTCTAAACTTGTATACTGTGGTAGAGATGATTCTATTTGTTCCTAAATTATACTCTGATGGGCCTAGTTCTGAACCACTTTCTTGAGCACAGCTCCCCATATGCTGTGAAAATCTAGTCAGCAAAGGAGCAAAGTAATCAAACTGAGATCAAAAGACAGGAGGGGCTGTGTCTGAGTGGGAGTTAGGCGAGACATACTGTAAGGCAAGTGGTAAAAGAGGAATATACACACCATTAACCTACCAGAGACCCAGGGTGCCAGGAAGCAGTAAGGTTTTAATGCCTCCAGCCACTATCCAGAAAGATCAATGGAAAAAGTCTTATTTACGCTTTGAGTTTTGAAGTTTCCAGTGGAGTTTATCTTGCTTAAGTTGTCCAGAAGTCCTTTGTTTAGTCTAAGCTAATAGACTAGGCCTTTTAACCTTAAAGAGCAAGACCAAGGAGGAGATGAGAACATAGCCTGCCCCTAGTTTGTAATAGGCTGCAAAATTTCACCACTAGCAAAAGCCTACAGTGGAACCTGCAATGCAATTAGAAGGCAATATTTATAAAATTAATAAAAGACAACAGGAAGCATCTAATGCAAGACTGACCCATAGCACTCATGGTCAGACTCAGGTCAAGGGCTAAGTGAGGTATGTAAAAAATTTGATATTTATGCAGATAATATATTCACATGTAGACAGAATTATCTCCAGTAATATAAACCCTGTATGTCATTGCATAAAGCCACTACTGCTGTGTTACGAAAACAAGGGAACGTTTTCTCCCATATGCAAGTTGTCTCCAAAATGTCTGCCCCATAATTGTTCACTACAGGGCTTCCAGCGTTTGCTGTTGACATCTATTACTGGTCAATGTTTTATTCTATGTTACTATGAGAACACATTGTGATATAGAATATACATTGTCTAATAAAAAGAGCAGCAATGTGAAAACAGTAGGAGAAATTAAGATACAGTTCACAATAATAAAAGATGCAGTAAAATAAATTGGCATTGTACTGGTTTCCATTCTCTGTAGGTCTGCAAACTCATCTTTTTGCATTACAGAACATTTTTCAAGCTTGCCTTCTATTGAGGTGGTGCAAAAGATAAAGAAATTCTTGACTCTGATAATATTGTAGGTATTTTAGAATCAGTTTTAATTTGCTGGAAGAACTTTCATGCTCACTGTAGTAGATACATCAAAAAGCTACAAGTATTTTAAATCTAAACACTGCAAGCCAAAATTTCAGTTAGGAAAGGAGAAGTGGATTTTTGCTTTTTATTGTTTTTCTTCCCTTTGCCTAAAGTGCCCTTCTTGTTGCCACCAGAAATACCTTTATGTACCTGAGGTTCAGATAAAGCAGGGTTAATAGGATCTAAATACATATATGTACATATGTATATATACATATCACGATTTTTGTGACCTTCTTGCCAAAGGTCAGTTCAGCAAAAAGACTTCTGTGTGATACCATGATGATTATGCTTAATTAGCAGGAAGCCACATGAGCAGCAGAACTATTTAAATCTCATTTCCTATCAGTCTGTGTCTGTGTTACTACATATTCCCTTTACCCTCACCGGGGAGAGCACTAGCCTCCCTCATGGCCCCTAGCGCTTTGCCTTTTCTTAAAATATTTCCCCCTTGTGTCCCTTAAACCTTTATTTCCCCACTTTGTCCTCAGTTTCCTCCCGTGGGCAAGGCACGAGAAAGCGTGTGCTGTGGGTGGTCCTAGACTGCTGGGATGCAAATTCCCTGGATGTACCAGGGTACTAATTCCCTGGATTTACTGCTGCTGAGGAGCTGCCTGGCAGGCCAAACACAACAGGTAACTCGAGCTCGCTTTTCTTCTGCTCTGGTTAAGCACTATTTAGTTCTTCCTTATTTTTGTATTTTCTTCTTTTCTGAAAGCTTTTAGGAACTTCAGATTGTAGAGACCTCAGTCCCCATGGTTGTTTTTTTTTAAAACTGGCCATCTGGTTCAAAAGTTATTAGGGAAAGATTGAGAGACACCTTAATTGAATAAGCCTCATTTCCTTTCAAGTTCAGGCTAACAGCTTGCTCTGCTGCAGGCAGCATTTCACAGAGAGCCAAAGACAGATCAGTAGGACCAGGCTTATATTATGCTGGGCTCCAAATTCCTGCTTCAAGCCATTGGAAAACTAAAGCTGCTAAACCCATCTAAATTGTTTAACATGGAATAAATAACTATTTTTCCTGTATAGTGGCTCCTTCTATTCCTAGAAATAGATGGACTACCTTTGGTTGAAATTTGGAAGCAATACTAGTATGTAATCATCTACCTACTGACCTACCTATGTTCTAGTTTCACTCTAACAAATCTTGCTTTGCTCTAACTCCTATATATAACAATCTCAACATCAAGAGCTGTTTTTTCAGTTAGTAACTATATCTATTAGTGTGAACATTTAACAGGCTAACTGGGGCACAACAATCCCAGTTTTTTTCTTGCCTTTGTTTTGAGGATGAAAGCCATATATATGTACACACCCTCACATCCTATTCTGAGGTCTTTATGTATCCTCGGAATAAGGTTTTGCATAAACCTTATACAGTCTTTCAGTACAGCAGAGAAGTTCACCTAGTCAGCACATCATTTTTTGTAAAAATTGAGTTTTTCTTATATAGGAACAAGCCAGTACTATTTGTCTATAGCATGATAATATTCCTTTTGGGGTAAAATCGATGTCACTGAAGGCCACCTGAGTTCTGATTCAAAATCTAAATATTCCCAGAGGTGTCATAACTAATATGCAGAAATCTCTTAGCTCTGAGCTTTCCACAAAACTTTTGTGTCTAATATCCTTAACTCTCAGCAGTTAAACACCACATGCAGTTACAAATTTGGTTTTAATGTTTCTTCAAAGCAAGGTAAGTTTATCTTCTTATTGTTACCTTATTACAGGGAAAAATCAGACTGTTGGAAAGCACTTGAAAATCACTGGTGGTAGGAAAGTGTCCACAGTGACCCAGGGAGAGCCCCAAAACCGATTTATATGAAATATAAACATGTAAGAATATTATTTTGAAGCGCAGAAATGGAGAAAAGTAGCTTTTAGTATGATTCATTTGTATGAATTACACTACTTCATATTCATAATTTCTCTTTACATATTATTTGCTGGTGTTTTCCTCAGATGCCAGTAGAATCCTGTTTTTACCTTAGTGATGAAAGTGCATGAATGAACAGAAGGTGCCTTGCAGTGAGCACCTCCTGCATGTCTGTATAGAGAGTTTGGTAAGGAGATGAAGGAAAAGGAGAAGGGGAAGGGGAAGGAGTATCTGATTTTAACTAAGGAGGTTTGTAGAGTTAAGCTGAAGGACTGGACTAATGTGGCCTTGGGTCTTTGCCTGGTAGAGGCCAGTCTAGTCTGGCAGCAGCGTTGACTTTCTGTGCCATGATCCAACAGGACAGAGATATCAGCAGTTCAATGAGCAATGGCAGAAATAACCAAGGGGCTGCACTTCAGAGCAGGGCTTGGTCTAGAGGAGACTGGTCAAACAAAAGTGTTTCTGCATTCAGCTGAGTCTGCTTACCCGAGAGTGGTATTACAGGTGAGCAGAGTTTGTGGGGTGGACAAGAACGCTAAAGCATAAAAACTTGTAGTTATGGGGTTAGCCACACTCCTGGTGTGCTGGTTTGGATACCTGACTTTGATACTTTCCAGGACAAGCTTTGGGCCAGAAACACTTCAGCAGCTTTTGTCTGACAGACAAGCTCTGTGCGTATCTCCTTGCACCACACTACTGCAGCCAGAAATACTGGGCAATATGGTGCACAGACATCTAAATGGCAAAAAACCCAAAGTTTAAATGGCTCTGCACTGAAATTAATAAACATAGCAGGAGACCACTTGGCTCCAATACTTCATGCTTCATGTTTTTAAGCTGCCACTTAAAAATAAGCAGAACTGTAGTCGTTAAGGACAAATTCTCTCCTTGGACGTATACAGATGACTTAGCAGAATCTGTACTAACAGCTGAAATGCTGTTGTACTACGACTTTTAAAACAGTTTATCACATCCATAAAGTCAACATCTGGTTTGCGTTGCTATAAAAAAATCTCTAAGAGCCACTGTTCCAGACAGCTGTGGATTTGCCTTATTATTGGGTATTGTTTATCTTACGGCAAAGTATGACATTGCAGTTAGTGCTGTACAGTATGTGTGGAAATCCACAGTTCAGTGGGATTTAAGCTGGGATTCATCCCACATAATGTTAACCACCAGCCTGAAATGGAAAAGGCTCGCCCTTGGCTTCTGCAGTAGTCTCTCAGCAGATCTTAGGTGGCCTGAACAGACTTTGAGAGAGCCTTTGTTATGTTTTTCTGTGCAGCCCCGGAGTACGGCTCACTTTCAGGAGATGCCCGTCATTCTCCAGTCTCTATAGAAGGTCCCTCAGGGAAGTGATTCCTCCCGTGGGTGCTTTGGAAATGTACCTCAACAAAGGTGAAGTGAATCTGAGCCTTACAGCGGCCCCAGTGCAATGATACATTTGTGGTGAGCTTCATCTCACCAACCTTCAGACATGTGAAAGTAAAGATTGTCTAAGCTAGCTGTCTTCACACTTGATGGGCTGACACAGGAACATCCAGAGGGCAGTTCCTCTTACTGGGTGCCAAACACACATCTTGAGGTGTGTATCTTTGTCTGGTGAAGATACTTGTCTCCCTCCACTGAGTGGAGAGGTTCCCTGGAAAACTGGCTTGAACTAGATGGCCAACTTCTAGATAACGAATGTGAAGATAAATGCACCCTGGATGACCACATAAAGGTCCCTTTGGAATGTTTAGGGAGACATTACCATGCATAGCACTGGGTGCAGACTGACATTTTAGGAAGAAATCTACATGGCAGGCAGTCAAAATGTTGTAGCTGAGGAAGACAGTCCAATGTAGAAAGGGACTTTTCTTATTGCAGCTTTATTTTCTTCAGCTAGATCTTGATTTGAACATTTACCAGAAGAGACATGTAAGCACAGAAAAGAACTTCCACATTTTGTGTCCTCTGACATGTTGTTTAAGTATACTTTTATGAAAATGTATATCTCTACAGTTTGTTTCTTGTGGCATTTTTTTTATCTTAAGGGGTTTTTTTTCCCCTTGTCTTCCTAGATCAGTGTAACACACCTTTTAAGATCAGCATTGAAAATAAACTAATACTTGACTCCAGCTCACATGATTCCTAAAACTGTACCATGGTAGTATGTCACATCATAGAAGAATTTTGCCCCTGACATGATATTTATTGCTAAGATACCTTTTCACATACAGCAGAAGCAGAGCACTGAGAAGACATGCGACAGAAGAGATTTAATGGAATGAAATGCAGCAGACTCCTTTCACAGAAAATTGCTGGCTTTTAAAGGTGACTGTCAGAGAATTTTTTAAATGCTGTTTGCAACCTGTTTGTGTTTTCTTACAATGTGCAAAGAAAGCTTGAAATTGGTGATTTTTCTTAAAGCCAGTAACAATTTCAAAAAGGAAATGTCTTTTCAAAAAGTAAATCTCATGTCTGCTATGGAAAACATAACAGCTGTGAGAAACACATACCTGGCTCCGAGACCCTCTTTGTGCCAGCAGTTTGTACCTCCAGCTCACTCATCAGTTTAACCACAACCACTGGAGTATCTACGTTATGTTTGTTCAGAGGGAGAGAGAGAGGCCCTTATAATTGTGTGTGTGTACAAAACAGGCTCTTATTTTGCAGCGTGAACAAGAATGGAGAGAAACAATGTTTTCTCTAGGCACCTCTCTGGTTTTCATAGAACTTAGGTTGGGGAAGCAAGTTCCTATCTGAGGCTATACTTGCATATCCTTTTAGAAACCAGGAGAAAACCGTGGAGTTTGGGGCATGGAGGACATGAAGGCAATTTCAAAGGCCTGTTTTGGGCAAAGAGAAGTGCTGATGGGAGAAAAGAGGGCAGAGCAACATTTAGTACCTTTCTGGGATGTGCTGCTGAAGACTGCACGTGTGCGATGCTCAGATCACCTGTTCGCTGGCCGTGCTTCCTGGGAATCATGGACCACCGCTGTAGGCTTGTGGACAGGACCTTTGATAGGGATTAAGTTCAAGTCCCGTCAGAGAGGTTCAATGCATTTTCTTCAGTAGTGCTGCTCCCAGTCACGAGTCAAATCACCTTAAGAATAAAATCACATCCAATTTAACCTCTCCATCACCTCCTATTTCTTTTCAAAGTCTTCACTGAAGAGGCTTTTCTTCACACAGCTAAAGCATTGGAGGATTATTGTTGTTGGGAATTTATTTTGTTTTTGAGATTATTGTGTAATCTTCTGATTGAAGAAGCAACAAATATCACAAAAGCTGAAAACGAGTGGTCTTTTCTGCTCCCCAGGGCACCTATCCAAAATTGTTTTGCCTCTGGAAATAAGAAAGACAACAAATACGTAACAGATACACTGATGTGTTTTCTTCTGTACTAAAGCTAAGTTTTGGCAATTCAAACACAGAGGCAGGAGGCTTGGTGCTCTATTGGTTCTCTATTATATTCTGTGATTCTATCATTCTATATCGGTTATACACTGGAATAAAACTGATACAGTGGAGTAAAGAAGCAGGCCCAGTGTACATTACATATGCCAGACTGATGCCAAGGGTCTCGGGAATGTTTCAGCCATTCCTGATGAAAGAAGTTCTAGGGAATCCCTGTAGAGTTGAAATAAAAAGGCAGCTAGTTAGTATTGAAGATTATGATAATGTTAGAGATTAATGTCAGAGCTTATGCTTTAAATCCTTGCATAGTAGGACAAGGTTGTTTTTAAAACTTCTTTGGTCAGTGGGTGGCTGTACAGCATCACCATGAGATTGCTGTCACCCACACAGTATCTTCACATGCCGACTCGCCCTGTTGCTGCGAGCTCGGCAAAGCTCACCCATCTCTTGTCATAATATCCCGTGCCTGCACCCATGGTGTGCACACTGCACACTGCTAGCTCTACCCTGTCTCTTCTGGGGAATAAATGACCTTGGTCCCAGCTCTGTGATGCCGATATCCAAGTGCAGCCAACGCCCTCTGTGATGAACCTCAGCTTCATGAACCTCCAGATCCCAAGCTTGGTTAGTACACAGTGTTTCTGCGTATGGCATCTGTACCAGCCAGGGGTGGGGGGAGGAGGGGGAAAGGCACTCCACTGGGTCCCCTGAGCTGTCACAGCCCTGAAGGAGAGTTTTGTGTAAAGCCATTTGAACTGTCCTTGCAGGAGGTGTCTGGCATTTGCATCCTCCCGCTAGAGTCCTCTGTTGGCATAACCAAACTGACACAAGCATTTCAGCTGTGCTGTGCAACACAACAGCGTGCAGTGGCACGAGGGGTTCTGAATTTATCCAGTAAGCAACAGCACCAGGATCATTAGATGCTGGTACCCACACGGTATCCGCGCTCCTGGTCTTTTGCCCAGTGCTGCACTGCTTGTTGCTTCCTCCTGTCCTCAGGGCCTGCTAGGGGTATTGCAGTGTCTGTCTGTCTGTCTGTCTGTGGCTCTCGGGCTACCCTCTCCTTCTCCTCCCTCCTCAGTGAGGCTCTAGGGAGAGTTGCACTGGGGTAATGTCTCCAGTACTCAGGTGAAGGGGGCAGGAGGAGGAAGGGAAGCCCCAGTGCCACTTTACAGGCTGAAATCTCCCTGGGACAGCTCCTAAACCCAGCCAGGTCAGGTCAGTTGGAAGAAAGGGTTAGTACTAGGAAACCAATTATAAGCATAAAGTACACATTTGCAGGTCCCACAAAAATTAGGTTGTTAAAAATAAGTATATCCTATTTTTTCTTAATGTGTATAATTAGATTTAAATAGAATTCTAGCAGTTTTAAGATAAATGAGATGTAAATCCCCAAATCCTGAGTTCTATTTGTTCTCCCTGGGTTTATTTCTTCTCATTTATAAAATGATTATGCACATAGTTTTGCCACTTCGCTGCTAGTTAAAGGTGCCAGCATAAGAAAGCTGAAGAGTGAAATCCTGTGCTGATTCCCAGAACAAATACAATGAATGTTTCAAAACTGCAAGTAAACGTGTGCCATCAGTACAGGTGCCCTAGTAATATGCTAGTAATTTTTTGAAGAAGAAAATGCCACAGCCTTGTAGCCATGTGGTTCTTAGCTCCTGAAGAGCCACCACCACACATTGTTGACTACATGGTCAAACGTTGTGCTGGCTTTTCCGTGCAAGAATAAACTCCCAAGGACTTGCAATTGGACCACAGCTGATGTTCTACCAAACTGCCAACCGTTATTAATGAATACTACTTATTAAAATACAACCTGGATTTGTCATGGATTTCTGGGGTGATGACTGGTTTTTGAATCACAGGAAAAACTACAGGTTTGTGAGTTCTTGTATGCAATGCATCTTCTTCTTTCTGCACCTCTGATGTGTCTAAGGTTTCCATGCCTTTTCATCAGTCGTGTATGCTTTTCATTTTCAAGCATTTTGTACCAAATCTCATCTGCCAGATTTTATTATCCTCTTATCCTTCCTTTGACTCTTCTCAGAGTGAAGATATCAAAAGCAAGTTAGAAGTTCTGTCAACATCTACATGAAAGTCAGGAATAGGGAAATTATATCTTTCTCTGTTTCTCCCTAGGACAGACTAGTGCAAATGAGATAAACCAAACCTTTTCTGGAAAGCGATGCTGGGGCTCTTTCTGACTAGAAGTTTTACCAGAGTTCTTGCCTCTTATGAGATAAAAGTGGATCTGAGCTGTTAGAAATTCACACACTGTTAATCATCCGATTGTATAGATTCGCATAGATTGTCAGAAGTTTTCGTCAATGCTTAATGAGGCTAGACACTCTCTGTACTTAAACCATAAAGAATATGTAATCTTTGAAAAAAAAACAACCTGAAAGCATCCTCCTACCATGCCATTTTAAAATAGTAAGCTGACTACTGTGTTGCTGATTTTGTGTTGCATAAAAAATTCATTTTCAAAGCAGATAAAATTCAGTCTTTTAGTTTCCATGATTTGAAGGCTGATCGCTTTTTAAAAATGTATTGCTTGTTTAACGTCTTTACCAAGATCGGTCTGCAAGAGGTCCTGTAGAAGAGATAAGTCGTTACTCTACTAAATGAACTGAATTATGCCAAGACGTACAATGGCAGGTGGCCTGTTTTAAAAAACATATGTTTATTCTCATATCATTTATTATTTGGTACTCTTCTACACAAGGAACAGTGTATTTAGAAAGCTGTTTTTACAATTTCTTTATCTTGTCATGTTGCAGGGAAGTTTGATGTCATATGCAAGGATATATTTCCTGTTGGATATAGGGAGAGTGCCCTAGCATTTTCAATGTTGGATACATAAAATCACTTTTATATTTCACATTAAGACATGAGCCAGCCTGACAACCTTAGTCAGTGGTTTACTGTAGGTCAACAACTTATTCTATACTCAACTAATGCAATGCTGTTAGCACGGCTAACGCTCCACCGCGTAGAATGAGGAAGTGACAAACAGCAGCTGCACACTGTGCTGGCACTGAAGTGATGCGTATTTTAGTGTCTGAGGCAAACTCATGGAATTTGTAAGGGGACTGTAGGCTTCCTGGCAGTATGGGTGTAGCACCCAAGTACCAGTGCAGCACATTACCTCATTGTTGCACCTTGCCTGGGAACCAGGGCATAAATAGTTGGTGCCAAGCTGCAAGGAGAGCTTGTCTCATCAGCAGCCCTTCTAAGTGACATAAATGGTTTGGTAAGCCACAAGTAGCTAGGAAACTGGGAGCTGGCCTGCTTTACCATGGTTATTTAATGACTGGAAAAATGACTGGAAAACTGCAAAAGATCTGTGCTGACTTCCTAAACTAATCATCAAGGTGCGAGTTGTTCTCCCAGACCATACTAGGTAAGTCGATCTTCTAGTAATAGAAGCCTGCCTTGATACTTCAGCCTCAAGGCTGGTGTGGCCTCAGTAGTCCCTCTAGTCTCCTCACGAAAAAGAAAGACTGAAAATAGGGGTCCCCACAGAGTTTTATTCTGTAATTCACAGGGCCTGTAAATCTATTAATCAACTCTAATGACTCTCCAAAATATTTTCAGCTCAATGCTAATGGCTAGTTAGCCCCATAACTGAGACAGATTTTATGATATTTTGCCTAGTTCTATTGTTCTTTTAGTGGCTGGAAAGCTTCCATATAAGTTAATCTCTTGTTTCTCCTTCAGGAAACAAGGTCAACTATAGCATCAGTTTAATCTATGGCACTACACCTATCGAGACTTCCAGACCTTGCAGTTGCAGGGGACAGTTTCAAAGTGTGCAATCCTTTGCTAGTATTAAATAGCAAAATCTCCTTAAAGACAATTAAAACTACTTTGATTTTTCTACCTCTTCTGTTTGTCTCTCAGTTAAATCCAACCTCCCCTTGCTTTCTGTGCCTCAGAGGGTAAGATTTCTCTGATGTTATCTCTCTGCTCCCTGTTTGACACAGTCCTAACTGCCTCTTGTCCTCTTCTTCCTCAGCTGTTTCTCTGCTGCTCTGCCTCAGTTCTCTGGCTTCTCTTAGTCAGCCTGGAAACATGGTTGCACTTTCCACCCTGAGCTGCTTTTCCCACACCCAGTTAGACTTCCAAACATTCATTCCTGGCTAGTATTTATCAGACTTTCTTTATTATCTAGTTGTAGTATCCATTGAGAACCCCTTTACCAATGCTTTTTCCTAGCCAAACCAGAGGGCTTCTTTCAATTCAGATCCTCCTTAATGCAGTCTTCAGGACCACCGGCACTTTTCCACATCATCTTCCTTGCTACCTTGTCCTTTGGTAAGCCTGTGCTCTCTGCGTTCTACTTTTACCACAAACACTGTTCTCTTCAGCACCTCCTCTGGTAGATCCTCCCACTCCCTCTCTGCTATCTGTTGGCACCCTTCAGATTTTCACCCTCAGTCCTCCTCCTTTTATCTTTATAGTCTCTATTTTGACTAACTCATCCTCCCCAACAGTTTGTGTTACTTACAACTTTTTTTCCTCCTGTGGTGAATTTTTGCCTCTGACATACCTGCTTTGGTGTTATCTTGCCATCTCAAACTCTCTTCAGAAGAGACTTTTTTAGCTGTCCCAAGGATGCTCTTTTCTCCCTTTTTTGTTAATACAGAATTTTACTGTCCTCCTAGTCCTGTAGCCTTACTGTTACATTTGAATTGTCATTCTCCCTTTGCATCTCCATCTACACATTTATTAAATCAAACAATTTTATTCCATGTGACATTAGCAAGTCTATCCATGATAATTTATCTTCATTGGTAAAATACTTGTCCATTTCTGTGCTCATTTCCAAGCATCCTTTTGCTGTTATCTAAAACAAATTTGCTAAACTCATCTTCGCCTCTTTTCTAACCATGTCTCTCTCTCAAATCTGAATCATTTCACCTGCTTCATGGGTCTTAATCTGCAATCTGTTTGAATGCCTTGGATAATCTGTCCCTCACAGAACTCTAGGAATTTGCCTACAACCTCCCCTGATTTTTTGACTCCCAGGGTCTTCATTTCATTGTCCTTTCTTTCCGGGCTCTTTGCCGTTTTAGGGAGGGAATACATATTCTGGGTCCTGTTTCTTCATCCTGTCTCTAACATTAGCAGAGAGATTAATGCCTTTAATGATATGTTGATGCGTACACCTAACACCAGCACATACATACTAGAGGGACTACAGATACATGCAATAGGATGAGGCTTCTGAACTGACCTGATTATGTCCCTTTGATTCATAGTTGGTTTATTTGCATTGCTTTCCAAAAATTTTGTATCAGTTCTAGTGATATTTTTGTCTTACCACTCCAGGGAGATGGGGACCAAAAAGGTAATAGGGCGACAGTTTTTCTGTGTTCCCTATATGAATCTTGTTGGATGAAAGAATAGTCTCATTCCTTTGTGCGAAAAAGTAAGCACTTCCTTGCAGAAGCCAGCTGGGAACATTAAAATCGTGCAATGGGAACATGTAGCCAGCATTTTAGCCCTGAAATAAGCAGTGTGACACGTAAAGTCTTTGGCTTTTTATGTACTGTTTTATAGGATTGTCCCTTGTTTTATCTTACAGCAGTAATGTTCATGGCATTCCAGCAAAAATGGCTTTTGCAGTTATTAAAATGCTGAGGTGTTTACTCTCAAATTCTATGTTGCAGCATTTTTTTTTTCTCCTGGGCACCATCTTTAAAGAGATGCGTCAACAAAATTCAGTGGTACTAACTTAATTCTGTCTCTTTCTAATTCTAATTGCTCGGGTTGGTGTAATGTCCTCCTACAGACAAAGCCTCAGCTGCATTTTTAAGGACTGTGTGAACTAGCGCCTTTGGTAGGTATCACCCTGGCAGCCTCAGAGAATGAAGCTGAGGTTATTACCGTGGAATATGCACAGTGCAGATCTCCTGATACTGCCTTAGCTCACTCTGACCGGCAAATGCTGCCACCAGAAGCTAGTGTGGTAGTCATTGGATTTGCTGCTGAGTTTGCCAACTAGGCTGTCAACTGTGTATCATGACTCCATACCACAAAACTGCAATTAGATTTGTGATACAGGGTTATAATATACAGTTTTTTGGTACAGACATGAGTGTGCTTTAAACTAGATGATGCTAAAACCATCTGATGACCACTTGTTGTAGGTCATCAAGTAACCATAAGATGATAATTTCCATTAATGATTAGTCTGTTCTGATTTTAACTGGGGTACTTCAGTGGAAGAATACTGTTATGTGAGGTATCTGGCTGTATGATCTCTCCATCCTCAACTGCATTAATTTTGCTGTACCTTTAAATCATATTGAAGATATCAAGATCATATTTGATTTGCTTATGGAACTGTGTTTTACACAGCAAGTTGACATAGCATAAGTGGATTATTAATACATTTTTATAACTTGTAACTAAATGACCACTGAAAATAACAGTGAAAGAAAACCTCAATAATGTAATATTAGCACGATGCCTCCCACCAGCCCGCAATAATTAGAATCTTTTTCTTTCACCTTTAGGGGGGAAATACCTTCTATTTAGCTGGCTTTACACTGAAAATTTAAATGGCTGTTTCCTGTTCTTTGTCTGTAAAATGTCTAGTACGACCCAGTAGGATTACAGCCCAGCAGAAATCCCATAGAGTAGAAATAACCAGTGATTGAAAATTACTGGAGAACAGACAATGGAAATTGTTAGCATTCAAGTGTGAAAAGTTCACCCAAATTTTAAATTTATCATATGCGTGTTAATTACATTTTTAAACGCCTGAAGCCTGCATATTTTAAGAGCACAAAAGAAACTATAGTAACCTGTTAGACACTTGTCCTTTTCTTGGACTTTCCTTTGGCACCCTCGATAAGTGAGTGCTAATAGAAAGGCTGACAACACGAGTGCATTTCTGGTGCAAAACACCAAGGACAGGATAAACGGTCAAACCTTTAGGAAAAGAATGAGGCCTTTTAGTTGTGGAAATGCAGCTGCAATAATGTTCCCAGACTATAAACTGTCAGTCTGGAATGGCAAAAACCATAGGAGCTTTTTCAAATTCTTTATCAACGTCAGCAGATTTTTTTTTCTTCCCGTTGGGGTTTTAGCTAAGAAAAATGTGAAAATTTATGTGAGCAGTTTGTTACTGTATGTAGCTCTTAGCAACAGGGCTGGAGAACATCAAGGCAAGCATTTTATTGTCCATTCACGAGCCGATTAACACTATTAATGAGAGAAAAACTCTGTGGACTGAGGTGTTCTGTTTCCAGAAATTAAACCACATTCAAAAAGGAGTTAGTCTCTGCAAAAAGTCATCTGTGGACAGGAATACTTTGTGATCTTTACATGACAACCCACTTATATCTGTTTTACTTATTGAATGGAAGAGGCAGAAGAGTCTGTAGCACTGTCCATCTAAAGGTCTTGGTAATTTAATGCCACCATTGTTGTTAATGCCTATATTCTGTCAGTACCTAGATGTCCTGAGAGACCTCAGTGAGCCCAGGATACCTGGGGTATGTTGCTGGCCTCTTCTTCCCTGCCCCTGTAGGAGTCCCTCTCTCCTGCCTCCCCCCACCGAGCATCGTCCCTTCCTCTTCGTCCCCTGCAAGGTCCGTATGGCATCTTCTCTGCGTTGCCTCCTTGTCTCCAACTATGGGGGAGAAGGAGGGAAGTTTTTCAGTTAGGGGAATGAGTCAGGGGGAGATACAGATTGCCACCAATATTTATTGGAACACATTTTATGAATTATTATTAATAATTGAATCAAGCTGTTACTATTAGTAGCAGATACCTATTTGTACAGTCTGTTCAATTATCACCCTCAATCCTTCATTTTATGCAGCTAGAGCAGCAGTGGGGAGGCCAACCCTGGCTATTTACTGGGAAATGGAGGGTCATGTCAATGCATCAGTTGCTTCTAGGAAGGCGTGCCGAAGTCCTTTCCTTCCCCAGGTGTATATAAACCCTGTAGCCTATGGTCTGTGTCTGCATATAGCAGCCGCCACCTCCTTGGCTGTGGTCTGAGTTATAAAACCTGGTGTTGATGCTTGTGTGTGCTGATGGCCTTGGACACACTCCACAGACTGTTCCTGTTCTGAGTTCATCAGCTATCTCAGATTCAACAGGACCAAAAGTCTCCAGAGCTGATCAGCTTTTGCGATACCTTCACACACTACTTCTCTGTGCATGCTTTTCTTCTTGCTGTTTTCTGGTAGATGTTTCTGCATGAGGTGGATGCTCTGTTTGTACCAGCTGTGTAGCATATTCCTATATGCGGATACATCTATGCTGCGTACTGCATCCCAGCTTAGAGCTAGCTCAAGCATCACAAGCGTCTTTACCAGGTCAGCATGGACCTTCGTGCCTCTCAGAGAAGCCTGGTGACTTTGCCTGTGCAAATGTCCTCTTTAAGGAGACATGTCATTTAAAGCTAGCACAGATGTCTCTATCATACACTGCTGCTTTCCCTATACACGTGCAGTCAGATAGAGTCTTTGCCCTGAAGACCACAGAATTATAGCCAGTACATAATAAAGACAAATGACAAAACGGATATAGAGAAGGACCAAAATATACTGAAGGTCTCCTAACTCAGCCTGCAACATGACCCTACAGATCACATTGCAGTGAATCAGACCTGCCCATTTTCTTAACATTCTGATTATTGCCTTTCTTTTTTCCTTAAAAAATGAAACAGACCCACAAGATAGTTAAAAAATCAAGAAGTCAATGACAGATCTGGGCAAAAAGCCCAGAAATGCCTTGTACCCATTTGCCTGCCCTAGCCATTAAAAATTCTTTATTCTTTCTCATTTCTTCTCGCTGAAATGAAAACTACTCTTAAATTCAACAGAAGTTTCATTGCTAAAAAATTCTGACTCAATTCAGCTGAGGCAAGTCACAGTCCCTACACAGAAGGTCTGAATTTGGTCTTTCCCTGTCCCTTTGATGAATTCTTGTTCCAGAAAGGCCAACATTAATCTACCCTATGAAATAGGAAATGTGAACTACACATTTTTCAGCACTAATTCTCTAACCAATCTTACCAGGTCTACTGAGGTACTGCCCATCCCTGCAAGTGTTTGAAGACAAGATCAAACCCCTTAGCGGTCAATAGGATGAAAATGTAACTAATCTGCACTTGTCTAATATTGCCAATTGAAGGATGAACTAGCTCTTCATGAATTTTTGCACAGGAGATGGCCAAGAATTGCTAAAAAATGTATTTTGCTTGTAATTTTACAGAAGCTTTGCAGGTATGGTAAAGCAAAAGAACAAAAAATACCCAGAAGAGACAGAAAAGCAGCTCTCCCATCCTGTAGCAATGCACAACCACTCTCTGAATCTGTTTTTTGGGGACTAAAATGAACAGTATAACAAAACCCTCTGTTTTCCCATCTCTGCCTATGAATAGTCATATTTTTCACTCGCCTCTGTATTTGTAACATTTTTGACCTAATCATCAAGCAATATATGTGCAAGGAAGATAAAGCACAATTTCTGTATGCTGACCTTTCAGTCCCTTAACATATAAATTGTTTAAAAAATCTTGCTGAATATTTTCTTACCTTCTGTCATTGGAAATTTCATGCTCCTGATGGGACTTGGTAGGATGTTTAATATAGACACTGCGTGGTGTGCTGATTGATGGGACACACTGCAACCCCAACAGCTTTCTGGGATTTAAAACAAAACAAAATGCAAAAATCCCCAACAACCACACAACGTTTCAGAAGCATACATTTTTGGAGCTGTGTTTCTGCCCCGTGATGGCCTGGGCTCCCCTGGGGCTGGTTTCAGACAAGGGAGGAGGGCTGGGTAAGGTCCCTCCACAGTCACCACGAAGCAGGTCCCCATCCCTGTCTCTCAGGGCCAGAGCTCCAACCTGTTAATACTTCTGCTTAATCCTTCACATGTATTACGCAGAGGCGAGATGAGAACGGAGGGACCGTACTCTGTAAACTCTCTTCTCCAGGGCCATATTCTGGCATGGTATAAAAACTGTCCAAAGCAAGCTACAAATGAGGGAGGCTGAGTACTGGAAGCAAACCAGTTGCAGTAGCGCTGTGTTTTGCATCAGCAGTCTTGAGTAAAATTAATCCATGTGGAGTTCTGTTATAACGCAGCAGTATGGCTTCTCCTACCCGTATTTTTTATTTAAAAGTAGTTCAGGTATCTGCAGGTCCCTGCAGTGAGCAGCGCTGGTGTGTGCTGTGAAACCACACTTGGTCTATGCAGGCTGCTTCAGTTGATGTAAGGGGTGGACTGGATTTAGCAGGTGAAGTCTGACTTCAGCTGTGGCATCCCCACTGATTGTGTGGTTAGTTTAAGCTGTAACTTAAATTTTGTCCATCTCCTACTAGCAAAAATCATTACCAGGTGATGTTTTGACTTTAAGGTAGCTGGGCTGTTAAGAAAAGCTCGATCCTAGCCAGAAGATGCAGTGAGAAAAATGTTGAGATTACAAGAAGTCATTAATGCTACATCAAATGATTCTGATAATCACCTTATTTTAAGCTAATCGATGAGCTTATTTTAGAACTTGTGAGCAGAGGCCAGCTAGGGTGAAAAAATTCTGTCCAGGAGCAGAAGAGATTGGAAGTCGCTGATGAAGGAGCTCCTGTGCTAGTGCAGCTTCCCAGAGTCCAGCCCCTCAGACCAACCAAGCACCCTGGGACCTCCCCAACATGGGCAGTTCAAGCTGAGATGCCGAGGAGTTTGGTGTGGGGCACACGCCGCAGCACAGCTCTGGCACAGTGTGTGGTGAGGGCCCCACGAGAAGCTCTGAACGTGCTATGGACTTGCCAAGGCTCCTCTTCCAGCACAGTTTCTTTTCCGTCTGTCTGAAGCATGGTGGCCAGAGGCAGTTCGCCTCAGAAGACGTGGCAGAAGAAGGTTGCCTCTACACTGCTGGTGTTGACAAATGGAACCTCCACCAGGTGATACTGCGTGGGCTTATTTCATTTATTCTATATTTGCTTGATGCTTTGTTTTTTTTTAAGAATCTACACCATGTAAAACATAGAAAGGAGCTAACACTGACCCTTTGAAAGTCACGTTTCTTCAGTGACGCTTCCACTACGTCAGCGAATGCTACATCTCCAATGTATCTCTCTGCTCTTAACTTTCATTTTAACAACGTTCTGAGAAATGGGAATGTCCATAACATTGTCGTATTTAAAAAAAGAATTTAAATTTAATTTGAAGCAATTATTCAAAGAAAAGTTCTAATTAAAAAGTTATACACTCCAGTTAAACATTAATAATATTCAATGTATTAAAATACTGACAATGCTCTATGCTCTGTCATAAAAAAGAAAGGAGAGTCAAGTAGCATCCCTTTATACAGTCAATTTCACAAATCTACATCAGAGAAAAGCACATTCCTAGTCCAATTAGATGTGTATAATTAAATATTTACATGCAATTTATAACTTTAGGTTATAGAATTGTTAAGAGTTAAATCCAAAACTGGGATTGTATTTCCAGGACATATATTTTATTAATTGTGCCTACAAATACTGTGTACTTTCAGAAAGCTGCTTTCAAAAGTTAGAATTGGAAAATGAAGAACACAGAATTTAGGAAAAAGCAAAATCAGGACTATTTATTCCTTAACAGTTGAAGCTACAATTGTCTTGCCCTGATTGCGATACATATGACACAGTCTCACAAATTAATGTTTTTAGTGTTTCCAGCAGGTCGAGGGAGGTGATCCTTCCCCTCTACTCAGGGTTGGTGAGGCCACACCTGGAGTGCTGTGTCTAGTGCTGGGCTCCCCAATACAAGAGAGACATAGACTTGCTGGAGAGCCCAACGAAGGGCCATGAAGATGATTAAGGGACTGGAGCATCTTTACTATGAGGAAAGCCTGGGAGAGCTGGGACTGTTCAGCCTGGAGAAGAGAAGACTCAGGGAGGATCTTCTCAATGTATATAAATGCCTGAGGGGAGGATGTAGAGAGGACAGAGCCAGGCTCTTTTCAGTAATGTCCAGTGACAGGACCAGAGGCAACAGCCACAAACTGAAACACAGGAGGTTCCCTCAAAACATGAAGAAACACTTTTTCACTGTGGGGGTAACCGAGCAGTGGCACAGGTTGCCCACAGAGCTTGTGGAGTCTCCTACCTTGAAGACATTAAAAAAAAAAAAATCTGGACAAGGTTCTGAGCAACCAGCTGTAGGTGACCCTGCTTGAGAAGTGGGGTTGGACCAAATGATCTCCAGAGGTCTCTGCCAACTTCAGCCATCCCGTGATTCTGTGAAAGGGACAGGAGCTGAATCTGTCACTCCTGTGTTCCCAAGGAATTAAAATAGATGAGTTTTCTCTGTTCTTCCTGCAGTCAGGTGCTAATCTCTGGTGATCCTTCTTACTGATTAAAACTGTAGCCGGTTCAGGCAACTATCATGTCTTCATGTAGCTACAGCTTTTCAGGCTATAGTAATTGTCACCTATGTCATCCACATCAAGCCTACTTACAGGGAGAGACTTCAGGATAACAGGGATGGCACAGTTAGAGCTCGTCAGTCCAGCAGCACACCTCTTCCCAAGTGGCAATTTATAAGGAACAACATCAATCTTCATATTTCCTAACCTGGAGTACGCAGTTGTATTCTTCTCATGCTTGTAAAATGTCTTAAAAAAATAATTAAATGATTTTACCACATCTAATTCCATTTAGTAGATCCACAAAGCACAGTGAGTAGCACTGATCTAAAGACCTTTAGTTACACGGCGCAGACTTCCACTAGTAGAATTGAAGAAGAATTCGCTTACACAGACCAGCTGCCAGGCAAAGGTTTGGGGGACACCTTGGGGGTTGCTGAGATCTGTCTGTGTCAATTGTAGGACAGTAATGTGCATCATGAACTGGGGTTCAGTTCTTGGTTCCTGAGGTGAGTCTTACTCTGATTTTTACACATAGGCATGTAGTGCACTTGATTAGCAATTTAGCAGTCATGTGGACCAACTTCTGTTGGATTGTATGGTACTGAGTCAACTCTTTCCAATAGAGGAATAACAGAGCTGGCTTCTGCAGTTCTGCGCTGGCCCTCTGTGGACTACCGAGGAGTGACTTGGGCTGGCAAAAACCAGCAGGTCGGGACAGAATGAGGAGGGTCAGGGTTCAGGAGCTCAGGGAAGTGCACTTTGCACGGGAGCAGCAGAGAATCAGAGGAGCAAATTCCTTAGAGCTAAGAAGGTTTCCCCTCTGTCCCTTATTTAGCTGTTTATTTTCCCTGGTCAAAGGGTGATTTCTGCAGCGAAAATTCACTGAGTTATGAATCTTTTCCTGATGGTATGCTTGCTATACCTGGTATTTATAAGTTGTTTCAGGAGGGATGAAGCATGCTTGGTACAGATGGGATGCCCACTGATACCTTCAGCAAACATCCATGAAGTTCTGCCAATCACCATGTGTACAAATGTGTTTTTTATATATATATAAATATTTTTCTCTATTTCTATATAAATAGAGAAAAATGGATACATAGAAAATGTATATTTTTATATATATTTTATATATAAATGTAAAAAAAATATATTTTAGAATATCGTCATTTGCCCAAAGTAGGCTTTTTTCACAGGCACAGCACAAATTTTGCTAAGTTGAATTTCCCTACTAATATATGTAAACATAAAGAGCACACTAAAAAAAGCATTTAAAATATTAGTTCAAGCTCTTGTAAAGTTTTTGAGTTTTTTCCCCCGTACTTCTCAGAAACAGCTGAACTGGCTGTACCAAAACCTAAAAATCAAAACAAAGACCTATCCAGCTAGAGTAAAGAAGGAAAATGTAGTCTACATGGTTGTGTTTGGCAAGCTATAAGCCACTGAAAAGAAGAACTTCATGGGAAAACATTAGATAGATAGAATTATCAGGATCACCTATCATGATCCACTGATCACTTAATAGGGTTAGAATGGAAGTTGGTGTTGACTATAATGAAATTACACTATGGTTTCATTTTGCATTTATAGGAAACATCTGGGAATGCTGGAATTTATTCATACTTTATGACCTTTAACTCTTGTAACTCATCACTAAAGTTTCTGAGACTCTCCTAGTAGTTGGCAACTTTTGTCCTTGCAACAGAAGTAGGAAAACGTCTCACAGAGGGAAAGAACACGTAGGAAGATTAAATACTTGCCAAGCTTTATATAGGAGTAGGGTACTGAATTTCTGCCTACACCTAAATTAACCTGAATTTGCTAAGAAGTTAAAGGCATGCGATAATCCCTAGGAAATGTCCAGCATTTGCTGTGACATTTAATTCTCCTCTAAGAGCTTTACATGATAGGCAAGATGTGGTAGTTATTGCTAATAAGAAAACATTAAAGAAAATAGATAATGATGGGAAAAGTACCTGTTCAGGGACAAAATTTTGATAGAAGTTAAAGAATTCATTTTAAAAGGCCTTATGACTTGATGGGTGGGCTGGAGGTGCTTTTAATGAAAATGGTATCATTTTAACTTAAATACTTTCTAAATTGTGGCTAAATGAACATTTTAAATAGAATGGCAGTTATATAAGTAGAGAAACAGACTTCTGGATCTGCATGTTTGTGTCTCTCTGTCTGATGATGTATATTTAGAAGGTGTATACAGTTAAATCTTAAACTGAAGGACATATAAAATGAGGATGAAGGGTGCAGTTCTGCAAGATGCTGGGTACCGTGTCTATATTCATTGCCACACTGAAACAACTGCCTGCAGCCATACCCTGATGGGTCTCGTGGCAAGTTTGCAGTTGGGAAGCGTGCCTAAGTGACTTGCTGGTCTTGGTTCAGAGATCAACACTTTACAAGATGAAGTCTGTATTAATTAACACACTTGCATTTGATGGTATATTTCAGCTTTCCAGTGGTTCACTTTTTGATCCTAATTATTTCTGCTTCCTTTTCACATTATTTAGGTAGCTAATAAATATACATCCAGTGGCTGCTTCACCAGTGAAGGATTATTTTGGCTGCCCTGTAGCTAACAAGAAGGCTATATCAATTGAAAATGGTGTGAGAAATGGCTATTTTTCTGATGAATTTTATGGCAATTACTTTTACATTTCCACCCAAATGTATCTTTCTGTCCTTAAAGAGTCATGTTGTAATCTAGTTTGATGGTTATCTTCTGCTAATAAAAGTCTTTTCCTCCATGTCTTTAGCTGGAGGTGCGCTCCCCAAATCATTGGCTTGCCAGGACTCGACTGGATTTAAACACAGAAATCCAGAGACTGAGAAATGAAAATGAACTGTCAGCAGCTTTTGAATCCAAAGCGCTGAACGTTGCTGTAAGCCCAGAATAATAAACCATGTTTCAAGACATAGACCCTGTGGATGAAATATATGTTCCATAAACGGTTCTGACAACAACATTATGGATAAGCTGCGCGAGCTTCTTGATCCAATTTGGTAGCAGAACACATGGCATTGTTTGAAAATTACAGAAATATTTTAGCGAGGGTGTAGGGGAAAGTGATGTTTATATTAGAGTTTGCAGTTTCACTTGCTTTTTGGGGAGAAGATTTTGATGTTTTTAAAAAGTCTCCAAGAAGTATGCATGTATAGGAAAGGGTCTTTGTCTCATTCTTGAGCTATTCTTCATACATATGATTTTCTACAATTTTTAGTTTTTTAAACATTTCACTGGGATATGTGTCCCTTGGGTATTCATTAGTTTAAATGTTCTTTCCTGAAAATGAGAATTTTTAACTGTGCTTTGGATTTAATGCTTTGCAAGTTGCTGGTTTTTTTTTTTTAAAAAAAGCAAACTACATTAGTACCATGCAGTGTTTTAACTTTCATTCCTAGATTCAAATAGCTAAACGATCTGAGGATGATTCATAAATGCAGAACTGTCTCAGCAATAAAGATCAGTGCCTATAAAATGTATGTAACTGTAAAATTTTAACATTTAGCTGTAAAAACTAATGTCTACAGGTAGAGGAGAAGCTGACTTATTAACCCTTTTATTGCATGCAGGGCTTTTTAAGAGCTTTGTGGAATGGGCAAATTTTATATTCATTTTGGTAAATGTGCCGAGGAAACACCATGTTGTATTCCCTAGGCATAAAATCTATTAGAAACTCTGTATTGACTTCTCAGTCATTTCTGAGAGAGGACAACAAGGACAGGCAAGCAGTTTGTTGCTTGGAGTTCGGACGTGCTCCCACGCCTCTGGGATGCTCTTGCAGGTCTCTGCGCTTTTGGAGGGGTCCAGGAAAGCTGCACCTTGTGATCCAGCACTTGGATTGCATACAGAAGGAAAATAAGTGAAAACAAAAAAAGCGAGTAAAGCCAACACTCCAGGCAGGTCCAGACAAGTTTGGGCAGAGCAAGGTGTGCCAACCCCTGTTCTGAGACCCTGCAAACTTGGTGCGCGCCCGGCAATGGCAGTGCTGGGCTGCTAGAGACCATGACTTCACATCAGCCGGAGCTGCGTGCTGGCTGGTTTTGCCTTGCGTTGCCTCCCTCCCTGCTGTGGGGGTGGCTGAAGGAAGCAGAGAAGCCAAAACAATTCGTATTCTGCAACCGTTGCACTTCTGCGTTGCCTCTCTAGGTGAATGTGAGTTTTATCTCAGCCTGGCAATGGGAGGCTCAGCCGCAGTTTTGATGGGAGAAGCTAACAAGCAATTTACTTAAATGGGTACATATTCAAGGCCCAATTTGTTTCTGACTGATGGCAATAGTAGTCTATCACTGGCTTCAAAGCAAGCTAGATGAGTATTACTCGGTGACAGTAATATTCCATCTCCTCCTATGTGCTGCAATTAAAGTGCTAGAAGGATCGCACGGATCTCTGTAATTGCTTTACTGCGTAACACAGCTTTTGTCTTTGCAAAAGATTTTGCCTTACTGGAAGGCATATCGGTGTATCTTCCATAATATAAACCTGGCTGTTGATCCTTACTTCGTATGAAAATCAGCATCAAAAAGGAGAGCAGGGAAAACATGCTGCTTCTTATATAAGGGAAATTTAAAAAAATCTAATCCAAATGGTTGAAAACCTAGAATGACAGGCTCTTTAGGAATGATAATAAAAAAGGTGAAGACTGGACGGCAAAATTAATACCATAAAGAAAACCTGATATTGTAGTCTGTATGTTTGAACTCCCGCGTCTTCAGTGAGGACAGGACTGATGTAAGATCCATTCTGAAGTTAAGAATGTTAATATGGCAGAGGATGATAGACTTCTGAGTTTTCATTAGGGAATCTGAAATGAGGTATTCATCCCGCTCTCAGGTTTTAGTGGATAGGCTTTAAGAGGGGTTATGTTCAGCACATCGGCATTTGGATGACATGGTATTGCCCTTTGCTACCCAAACTGATGTTTTCTGTACAAGGAAAAATACTTCCTACTTCGATCAGACATCTTTAAAACTCCTGTGTACATACATTGCTAAATACTGTAGTGTTACATCTTTTCGATATTTCTACATCTTAAATACCACATTCACATTAATAAAGGACGCTATGTAAGGAAGATTTACATATGTAAAATACATGAAAAAATATATGTAAAATATGTAAAAATATGAAAAATCATATGTTCTAAGCATGAGAGGATGCTGATCATCAGTTTTATGCACATTGTAAATAGTTTCATTTAATGATCAGTGGTTTTTGCTGTCATTTGCTTTAAATAGACTCATGTATTTCTTGAAAGCAATCTGATTAGCCTGCAAAATAAATATAGATTCATCTTGCATTTTCATGCTGGTCTTGCCCTCTGCATATGTGGTAATACCATGGTTTTCAGGATGATTGGTCTTACACGCACAGTATCAAAATAGTCTAAAAGTAATTAACAACAAGTACTTGAGCTTTCAGAGTTCAATAACCAGATATTTGTAACACTCCTTTTTCTACCCTCGTGGATTGTCTACTTGGCAGTTAACCTTACCACTACTACTCTTTCTTTTAAAATGTGCCCCTTCAAAAAGGAATGGGGGAAAACCAGCATGATGTGGATCCCAAGATGCTGCCAGAGAGCATCTCCCGACCTGCTGAGCCGCACGTGGCTCAGCCACCGTATCCTGTCAAGGCATCTCCTCCCACTCGTCCTCTCTCTCTCTTTAGAGGGTTCTCTCAGCCCATCTGATATTTTTTTCAATCCTGGCAGTTCTGCCTTTGAGGGCTGTGACTGCCATCATGCACCAAGTGACCATCCTGTTTCTGAGCGCTGTTAATTCTTAATGGCAGGGGTTCTCTGCAGGTAAGGATTTGAACCACCCAGTCCATGCGGGCTGCTGGCAAGGATTCATCTGTGCCTGGAGGAAAGCTGGTTTCAATCTGAACAACCTTGTGTTGAGAGGCTTCAGCACTGTTGAGGTGCCCCAAGTCCATCTGTCCTCTGCTGGCAGCCACCCCGCCACAGCCGTGTCAGCAGAGGCACCTCGCAGGGACCTCTCTGATGGGACTTGCTTCCAGCCTAGCTCAAACTCGTCCCAAATGACACATGTTAAACGAACCAAAGTATTGTCTGAAAGCACAGCTGTGCCCAGATCAGGGCTTTTGCTGGCATTGCTAGGTGTGATTTTTCTGTGCTCGTCGCCAGCACAGCTATGCTCGTAAAGTTTTGTAGTAGAGACCTGGCCAGGATCCTTCAAATCCTCACTTGCAGCCTTGGCAAAACAACTCTTTTGACTTTGCTGGAGCCAAGACTGCTCTACTCTTCCCAATTAATAGTCCAGACTTTGTTCTCTCAGTGACAAAAAAGTTGCTCATGTGGGATTGACTTATCTCTCCAGTGACCACTTCATATCCTGCTTGGAATACTACGCTGGCACGTGTCTGTGCTACTGGATGCCAATATCTGTCCTGAGCTTTTGAGAAAGCAAGTCAAATTCTGTGCATGCACCTCTCCTGGCGCATTAAAAGCTTTGATTGCCTGTGTCCACAGGACTTACTTGTGTGTGTGTAGCACTGAGCTTGCTGGCAGTGTGCCCCACTTCTCCAAGCCCTCTATGCAGAAGCAGTGCTGAAGTACTGCCTTCCTGGTCTTGCCTTGACATTTCCTCGACTGATGTTATGTTAGCATAAGACTTCTATTTGCCCAGGACGATGCTTAATTTTGTCCATGAGTAGAGATGATGAAGTACTTGAATACACCAGAGGACATTTTCCTAACACCACATGGTGTGTTTATGATGTGTTGATGGTTTTTAGAGAGAAAGAGTACCTGAAAGAACATTAGAGCATTGGAGAGATAAGCATGGGTGTTGGATTCATGGCAGAGGAGGAGCACAGAGCTGTATGAAGGACAATGGATATTGTGGTTGGTACCTTATTTTCATGCTTCATGTTGGCATTTCTGGAAGAGTACTAGTGTGATAAATATGGTGAGATCATAGAATGATAGAAAGGTTTGGGTTGGAAGGGACCTTATAGATCACCTAGTTCCAACCCCCACTGCCATGGGCAGGGAGACCTTCCACTAGACCAGGTTGCTCATAGCCCCATCCAACCTGGCCTTGGACAATTCCACGGAGGGGGCATCCACAGCTTCTCTGGACAACCCATGCCAGGGCCTCACCACCCTCACAGTAAAGAACATCTCTCTTATATCTAATATAAATCTACCCTCTTTCAGTTTAAAGCCATCACCCCTTGTCCTATCACTACCTGCCCTTGTAACAAGTCCCTCTCCAGCATTCTCGCAGGCCCCTTCATGGTCCTACCCTCCCCTTCAGGAAGGCTGCTGTAAGGTCCCCCCAGAGCCTTCCCTTCTAAAGGCTGAATAGCCCCAACTCTCTCAGCCTGTCCTCATAGGAGAAGTGTTCCAGCCCTCTGATAGTTTTTGTGTCCCTCCTCTGGATGCCCTCCAACAGCTCCATGTCTTTCCTGTGCTGAGGTCTCCAGAGCTGGGCGTAGGACTCCAGGTGGGGTCTCACCAGAGTGGAGTAGAGGGGCAGAATCACCTCCCTCGACCTTCTGGCCACACTGCTTTTGATACAGTCCAGGATACGGTTGGCCTTCTGAGCTGTGAGCACACACTGGCGATTCATGTCCAGCTTTTCATCCACCAGTACCCCCAAGTCCTTCTCCACAGGTCTGCTCTCAATCCCTTCATCCCCCAGCCTGTATTGGGGGTTGCCCCAGTCCAGGTGCAGGACCTTGCACTTGGCCTTGTTGAACCTCATGAAGTTCACACGAACCCACTTCTCGAGTTTGTCCAGGTCCCTCTGGATGGCATCCCACACATCTGGACATGTCAACTGCACCACTCAGCTTGGTGTTGTCTGCAAACTTGCTGAGGGTGCACTCAATCTCACTGTCTATGTCATTCATGAAGATCTTGAACAGCACTGGTCCCCGTACAGGCCCCTGAGGGACACCACTTGTCATTGGTGTCCATTTGGACATCGAGCCATTGACCACTGCTCTCTGGCTGTGACCTTCCAACCAATTCCTTAGCCACCGAACAGTCCCCAACAGTCTACCCATCAAATCCATATTTCTCCAACTTAGAGGGAAGGATGTTGTGAGGGACTGTGTCAAAGGCTTTACAGAAATCCAGATAGATCACAACCATAGCTCTTCCCTTGTCCACTGATCTAGTCACGCCATCATAGAAAGCCACTAGGTTGGTCAGGCAGGACTCACCCCTGGTGAAGCCATGCTGGCTGTCTCGAATCACCTTGCTGTCCTCCATGTGCCTTAGCACAGCTTCTAGGAGGGTCTGTTCCATGATCTTCCCAGGCACAGAGGTGAGGCTGACAGGTTAGTAGTTCCCAGGGTCCTCCTTCCTACCCTTTTTAAAAATGGGCACAATGTTTCCCTTCTTCCAGTCTCCAGGGACTTCGCCTGACTGCCATGATGTTTCAAATATGATGGAGAGTGGCTTGGCAATGACATCAGCCAATTCCCTCAGGACTCTGGGATGCATCTCATCAGGTCCCACAGACTTATATATGTTCAGGTTCTTTAGGTAGTCCTGAACCTGGTCTTCCCTTACAGTAGGAGGGACTTTACTCCTCTGGTCTCCATCTTGCAGTCCATTGACTTGGGAGGGGCAAGGAGAGAGGTTGCCAGTGAAGACTGAGACAAAAAGTTGTTGAATACTTCAGCCTTTTCTCCTCTGTTGATACTAGGTCACCAAGAAGACTGAAAACAGTTTGCCTCAGTCACCTCTAGTGCCCTAGGACTGCCTCCCACTGGTACTTGTCGTAGTAGTCCCTCTTTCATTTGGACAGGACATCTTCCCACACATTAGGATGTGAAACTTGACCCTCGAGGGAGGTGCACAGATAATTCACTGGCGCTTTCAGTACATGCAGAAGTTGGCGATAACCAAAGAAACAAGGTGCTTAGCTTCTCAAAATTTTTTGAATGCAGTTTTCAAAAGTGCCATGTAGATGATATGGCTCGGTGCAGTCTGCTGAAATCCTCTAACGCCCACAGCAGTGCCTTTACATGAAGTAACCACCAAAGAGCGCAAACTGACTTACATGAATGGAAGATACCCATGAAAGCAGTCTGGGCCCAGGATGAAAGAAAGCAACGGCTGTGTTGGGGCTCACATTATGTCAGGTCTGTTTTATGGAACAGCTGCTAAAACTTGTTGTTTGTAGACAGTGGACACGAGCTTTTTCCAACTGATATTTTACAGTGTTTTCAGTGCTAGTTTTGCTCAGCTCTTTAAACGCCTGAAGTGAGGAAACAGGTAGTTCACATGAGGTATATTGAACCTCGTTAATTTGATGAAATATGTTGGGAGGATTGATTTATTAACTATATTAAGTAACCACTTGCATGCAAAACTCTGCTTTCTGACTGGGAACATGAGGACATGTGTTGGTTGCTTGCTGAATTTTTGATACTTACATGAAACCTTTTGGCAGAGTCGCAGCAGCCTCTCTGTTTTTTGTTTCTGTTTTTCACAGTTAAGCAGAGAGCAATGCACACTTAACAAAAACACAGAGCTTTATTAGGCTTAGACGCATGTGCAAGAGACAGCTTTGGAAAAATACTTCCAAGACATGCTAATCATCTGCAAGAAGTAAATAAGTTATGCACAGTAACCAACGAACAGACTAGGTCTTCAGGAGATGAGCAGGCTGTAAAACATGCTGCAATGCAACTCCATGTAAAAGATGCCAAAGCAATCTCCAGGGGACTTGTTACATCTGTTTGCCACAGCTCAGCACCACACTTGGTCACCAAGGTCAAAGGATGAAGCTCTTTGACATCAAATCAGGTGGCTGAACACAAGCCAGATGATCTCTGCCCTGTGCTCCAGCACGTGGTCCAAGCAGCTCATCTGTGCCCAGGCTCCCGCTCTCACGGCGAGGGCAGTGTCCTGCTCTGCTCAGAGCCAATACGGATCACCACGTCCGAACCCCTGTGCTTGTCACGAGCAGTCAGGTAGCATCCCACCTTGGAAGTTACTGCTCTTCCAGACCTGCTGATGTATGTTCAGTGTGTGAAAACTCTGTCATCCAGTTCAGACCTCAGTTAGAAGAACCCAGTCCTATAAATTTTACTTGGAGTTTTGACAAAATCTGTGGGGAGCAATTATGCAAACAGCTATTCCAGCAGATCCCTGAGTTTCTTTCTGTTATTCAGCAAAGGTTTTGAATTACATGCAAGTCTAAGTTTCTCCATTAAAGTGGACAGATGTCAGATTTTTGTATTAAAAAAATCATTTATTATATGTACATTGTAATAGTAAGTGTTGGCCTTGGTGCGTATATAGTGCTGACCTCGTTTAGGCTGACAGTCTGTGAGTGGATGGAGCTATATGCACTTAAACGGTGGAGCACTCCCTCAGGGTGAGGACCGTGCAGTGGAGCCTGTGCAAGGTGGGGCCCATCAGCATGGAAGCTGCCTTTGGCAGGGTCTATTTGTGCGACCCGGTTCTGCAGGACTGGACCTCTGGGCTTCTTCCATTAACCACTAACATATGGAAACACCAAAGATAGTTTCAGCTCCATCTGTCAGTCTGCTAGCGATGATTTCATCCTGTGACGTATGATGCACAGAACAAATAATGGCTTTTTGCCCTCTGTGCTTGTTTGAGAAAAAAATAATTCCTGACACAAACCCACATTTACATGATATCCCATGTACAATGCCATCTTTCAGCTACATCAGTTTTATACACTTCCCCTTTTATACTCTTCCCCTTTCATTTAGCTTTAAAAATGGAAACACTGACTGGCTCTGGTTCAACAGGACTTTTATTGCTAGAAGGAAGGATGTGACAGCATCTCGAGATATGGCAACTCCAAAACACTGCAAATCTACCGGCTTAAGTTAGGTGCAGGGGGAGCATCAATTTGTTGTCAGCCAGTTGGTATAAAGGACAGTTTGGCACAGTGAAGAGGAACTGTTACGAATTCAGCAACCGTTTTGGAGCTAAACATGTCTATGTTGTGACCCAGAGAGCAGCAGGAAGTGTTTGGTACTTCTGACTCTCATCTCACATTTATCTATTTTACATCATTCCGCACATCCATACAGATTCAGCAGAAAATTGCTTTGAAATTAAAATGAGAGTGAAAAGAAGTGGCAAAAAAGAATATATAAGAAACAAGGGACAGCAACACCTTGAGGCTCTCCGTTATTAGAACAGATTTCAGCAAGTGCCTTGGAATGATCTAGCTGTTTGTTGAGATTTTCTAAGATGGGTTATTCAAGGGCACACGCAGCCTTCGTCCGGACTGGGCTCTGCACCTCGTGGCTCTCAACCAGGCGTGGAGCTGGAAGTCTGTGTGCTCCTCTGGACTGCTGCCCTTTATCAACCCTTGCAGTAAACTTGTGCATCATAATTATCTACGTCTCAACTTCTACACATATTCCACTCCTTGACAAACTGCTTTCATCAAAAAAGGAGAAACCTGTAGCACTATTACATTACGTGATCACATATAGCACCATGGTTCTGTCAAGCTGCAAGGGAAAGAATCTTTTGGAAGCATTTCGCTGGTGTAAGTTGAAACCCGTTGACTTTCTCGCTGGCAAAACTACATTTGTTTGTGGCTTTTATTCCTGGCGTGTGCTTCTGGAGCTTGGTCTTTAAATCTGGCAGCGCCAAACAGCTGCAGCCTGTGCTGGCCCTTTTATCACATCTTGCTGCTTTCCTCTCTTTCCATGGACAAATCCCAAAACTATGCCTCTTCTTCCTTATTGCTGACATAATGGTGCATCCTCCCAAGAATAATAAAAGCAGACTGGGAGCACAATAGCTGACCTTGTGACTAAATATTTCGTAAATACCACATGGGTATTTCAGGATTAATGACCTATTTGTATTTGTCCGTCAGGGACATTGTCTGATTCTCTGCCTTTTCACTTTCTTTTGCTTCTGTGTTAATTGGTGTCAATATTCCTTATATAAAGAGGAATATTATTCATCTGACAACTGGTTGATCTGTTCTTGCAGTTTTCCCAGATCCATCCAGCTACCTAAGGTGATCAGTGGACTCCACATGTTTCATGAACTCTAAATATGTGTTTAAGCCATTAACATAAGTGCACTTTTTTCTTTTGAAAATATTTTTTTTAAAAACGTGCTAATAAGTTAGCAGTGAACTGATCAGAAAAGTTATTATTTTCTTCAGTCTAAACAGCAAGTTTTAAGGTCATTGCAACCCATAGGGCAAACATATGGTTTCATGGACTTTTGAGGAGAAAGATGTGGATGCAGAGGGAAACAGCTTCATTGCAAAGATTAAGGGAACTGCTGCTCATTCAGTAAATGCATGCACTTATACACTGCAACTGAAATAACACTTGTGGAAAGCAAAAGGGCTGTTCAGACAATCATTTAAGATTTTGTAAGTTCAAAGATAACATACACAAATTAGGAGGATGAAGAACTTGCTAAATACTGAAGTAATTTGGTCACAAGTACAAATGAAGGCAAAGGCAATGGAAAAGCTTAGGAAAAAAGTACTGGGAGAGATAATAAAACAAACCACTTAGGAAACAACTCCTAACAGAATTCTACTCTCATTCATCGTTTTTGCTCGGGCCAAAACAACTTATGCAACAAGGCTGTTAGAGGTGAACAACAGACGAACTGGAAAACAAGATAATGGAAAATCTGATATAGTTTGGAAGAGTAAGTGGGGACCTTAACAACTGTCAAGGGAGACTCTCATTGAAAGTTTTTTTGCTATACCAAGAACTGTTGAAGTTTTGAGCTTTGAATGTGTGCTGAGAGCTAAGAATAGGCAAACATTTTCTTGAACATATATCTTGTTACTTTTTGCTGATTTTAATTTGCCGTGAAGGGTAAATGTGATGTTTCTTTCTCCTTCTAACAGAGACAGAAAAGGACTGCCCATATGGGCTTACCTTTCAATCACTAAAGAGCGAGAAAGGCAACAAATCTGTAACTCCTTTTTTTGGGATATCTTGTGTATACATACAGGTGTAGAGCTCCAAACATATGCAAACGCTGCCTTGTGTATATTGATGTCAAATCTTTCAATGAATGCAGATGTGTCACTCCGGAGGAGTGTGCATGACAGTTTTTGGATGTCACAGCTGCCTGCAGTTAAATAATTGTGCATTGAAATAAATAGGTTAGTGTCTGTGTGTATTTGGAGCACCGCACCTGAATACAACACGAGGCAGCCAAATATATCCACTGACTGTGAAAGGTTGCTTGATGAAAACAGATGTCCCACTGTTTGGCTCCAGATGTCTGGGTAGGTTATGCAATGGGGCTGTGTGTGCGATTTTTGACGGTGAACTTTATCGCTGTAGAGAGGTCAGGTGTTGGCACTCTTGGCCGAGTGGGAGGATGGTCCAGGTGGGCCGCCAGACTGGTTGCCAGATTCACGTTTCAGACTAGACCTTCAGCTGTGGTACAGCTCCATGAAAAACAATGGAGCCCAGAGGTTTGTGCTGGCTGAGGATCTTCCCTGCACAATTCTCTCTGGTAAGTGTTTATGAGTAGGGGAGTTATTTTCAAGACGTTATTTGTAAAAAGTCCAAAGTGAAGTGATGCATTTAATTTCCACAGGAAAAAAATAATTCTTTGGTCTGGATTAAAAAAAAATACAGAAAGGATTAGAAGAAAAGCAATGGTGACCTTTCATTCAGTAGTTCTCTAAATTAGCACTCACAAAGGACATGAGAGACCAGGAGAACACGAACTCCAGCTTCTGCACCCTAGCAGAGTGCCCCGAGAACTGCAGAGGAGAAGGGCCAGGCCAGCTGGAGGCAAGTGTGTTTCCACCTCCATCTCTTATCTTTCACCACTGCATAGGCAGAAGGGCTGTGTGGGCACCTGGTGGCAGCGGAGAGCCGTTCAGGGTGGAGTCTGGGGCTGGAAAACATCCACATTTCACAAAAAATATTTGGAATCGGTTCTTTCTACATTCTTTTCTATTGGACTTACTCCAGCTTCTATTAAAAGTCATTGGAGCAGGGGCTGGAATTTCAGTGGCTTGTTTTTGAAGAAAATGCATGACATTGACCTTTTTTCAGCAAATTATAAACAATATTCTTTTTCTTACCAACCCTATTTCCCCCATCACTACATACTGTAACCTGCAAGTCCCATGCCTACATTTTCATAGTGCAAAACTGCAAGTCAAACCACACTGTAAATTATAATTTCAGGCGCAATTTTTCCAAGCCCAGTCTCAGAATCGTTGAAACACTGAGACCAGAAAGGACCTTGGGTTGTCTCTAGATGAATCTCCTGACCAAAGCAGGGTCAGCACTGAGTTCAGACCAGGTTGCTCTGGACTTTGTCTAGTTAGTTGAAAATCTTGAGGGAAGGAGATGCCATAAACAGCTTCCTGGGTAACTTGTTCCAGTGCTCACCATCCTTGGGAAGAAAATGTTTTCCCTCATGACCAAACAAAGGCTACTCTATTTCAGTTGATGACCATAGTCTCTCATCTTCCTGCCAGGCACCTCTGCAAAGCCTGGCTGTGTCTTCTCAGTCACCTTCTCTCAAGAACTGAAAGGCTGCTATTGGGTTCCCCCAAGCCTTCTCCACCCTGTTCCCTGTTTCTTCATCCTTGTGAAGTCTAGAATTGCATACAATGGTTTTCAAAGTCATTCTTTCAACTTTCAGAATGTGAACAAGCTTTGTAAATAGGTATTTTTCCTCTTTTCCTGGGTGTTAGCCATTAGAATAATTATTTAATGTCATTGAGATTCAGCAAAACACAATATTCTACCCTGCAATTAAAAGGCTTCCTGCAAGTTGTGCTTACAAGAAAGATTCCCACTAAGTTAGTATCCCACTAAGTTAGTATCCCACTAAGTTAGTATCAGCACAAAATCTGAGGGCTTTATCGAGATGTTCAGCTTTTTCCTACATATGCATGCAGAAAACAGTACTAAGTAGACTTCACCTGTGCTGATCCAAGACTACATGGTAATGAATTTGCATTGAAAAGAATGTCGCAAGGGACAGATGATATTGGACTGATCTACTGCAATATGCTGATATGAAGAAAATCACTCCAAAACTTTCCTTCAGTTTATGCAAAGAATCTACATCAGCAACTATAGCAACTGCCTGCTGAGAATATGGTTTAGGCAGCCACACAGTAAGAAGAGAGAATAGTCCATCTCAGAGGGCTGCATGGAAGGGGAAGAATCAGAAACAGAAGCTAATATGAGAAAAAAAAAACAACCGTGAAGAAATATAATAGACACTCCGCAAACATACCCAGACCGTTTAAATTAGACATGTATTTATTTGTATAATTTCTCACATTATTCAACCATTAACATAGCTTGTGCAATTATAGCTTTGGGCATTTCATTTCACTATATGTCATAATGTTGTAAAATGAAAATACTTCCAAGATTTACCATATTTTTTCAGTATATTGATGTTGAGATAGTACTGTTGTACCAGGCATGAATGCAGAAGAAAATAGTCCTTGTTTTAAAGCACTTACAAACTAATGGTGTGAAGATGCAGATGACTTAACTCCACACAGAATCATCTGTGCACTGAAGCCCTAAACAGATAAGATAGACTTGACAGAAGGAAATTTGCTGCTCCTACAGAAGTCCAAGATAAATCTGTGAGAATCACTGCTGTTTTCTTGTGCGTGTTTTGACAAAAACAGGCAATTTTGCAAAGGCAAACATTTTGCTCTGACCAGCATCAGGGAAACCCACAGGGTGAGGAGAACCACTTGTCACACAGAAATTGTGAGACATGTTTGCATATAAACTTTTAATTAAAATTGCTGCTTTTACCCTGCTGCTGCTGGAAGCCATAAGGGTGACAAATTAGCTCTCTTGCAACCCAAACAGTATGGGTGCTAACTGTTAGAGATTATGAAGCAGGTTTATGATCTTACATAGGGATCCATGTAAATGATCTCATTTTTTAACACAGCTGTCACAGCTCTCAGAAATACTGTGATTATAGCAAGACTTGCACTTACCCATATACTTAAGTACAGATTTGGCTCTAAATTACAGTGATAATATAAGCATGGGTCCTGGTTAGCTCTTTAGCAGGTTTTGTGCTGGCAAATGCCTGCTCAGCTCATACGGTTTCACTGGCACTTGGCAGGGGAAGGGGGTCTCACTGCAAGACTTGCGCCAGAGCTTTCTCCTCAGCTGCATTAAGGAGTGGGGGATCTCACGGGGCGCTCCACAGAAAGCGTTGGCCAAAGGGGACAAGGGTAGGATGACCAAAGGAGGCAAATATCTGTAATCTACTGCTGCTGGAAGATGCCAAGGCTGGGAGAAGTGCATGACGCTGCTCAGTGGAGGGGACAGTCTTCTCCCCAGCATTGGGAATTGCCATTGCGCTCTTTGGGCTGTTACTGCATGCAGGTTCACAAGCAGAGAAAGTGGGAGCCAAAGAGGAAAGTGGTTTTGCCAGAGGTTACAGAACAAATCAGCGCAGGAGATGGGAAGAGACTTACTCCTCAGTAGGAGTCTATTGATTTTTTAACTGCTGGGCATATTTGGCTGCTGAAGGAATCCTAGGGCTCAAATGAGATATAAGAACAAATAATTCATGGCAGAGCTCAAAGATGAGAAATTCTTGGCTATGCATCTTACCTCACTTATAATTTCTTTTCTCAATTATTTTAATGGAAGATGGTGAAAAGTGGTGCAGAGGTAAAAAAACCCAAGAAAACCTAATGAGATTTTGTGGAAAAATAACTCATGATCATCCACTCAGATATGAAGGTTCTCAATGCGTTGCCTAAACACAGACATCTTGGCTTACTTGGGTATCTCACCTGGTCTTCAGCTGCCATTCCAGAGTGAAACACAACTCCCATGGGTCCTCTGTCTTCTCTTCTGGTCTCGTTTATCATCTGAGAAATGTACGCACATGCAAATAAAGCTTCATTCAAGAAGGGGTTCTCTGTGACAGTGCAGGCTGTTTCAGGTCCATAAACAGCTGGGTTTGGTATTGCTGTGCAGTTAGTTCTCACTTCTAGTTATGTCTACACCTTATGTGCTTTGGAATTTAAGTGATTGTTCTTGAGTTCACTTGAACTTTCATGAACAATAGTGTGTGCAAAATTCAAATTACTGGAAAAAAAAGACTTCCTTTCCTTTAGCTCATCTGTCAATTTTGTGGGTAGGGCCTATCTTGGAAATGGATTGGTGCAGCTGGTCTGCTTGGGAAAAAACAAAAGACTGAAGTATTAGGAGTTACTGATTATATCATCTGGAGAAAAGAGGCTTTATTTCTTCAGAAACTATTAACCTCTGTTGTAATCTTTTTCACAGAGGCCTAATATGTTTGGGAAACTAGATCTGGAGGAACTGAGGTGGAAATTGGAAATCTTCCTTTTTTCTATCAGGTTAAAATTGTACCTAAAGAATTGTTCAGAAATGGGAAATGGTTAGATTTCAGTAATTCAGTCACTCGTAGGTAATAATGAGGGGTCTTCCTCTGACCCTCCAGAGGACAAAATTTACACCACAGTATCAATGGGGCTCTTGGGAGCCCGACAGTGAGAAAGGATTCTCAGTCACATTGCCAGGAGAACACTGTAGCCAGAGAGAGTGACTTTGGTCTTGCGATTTAAGGGTAGACTGTCACTGAAGCTGTGGACAGGCATTTTTTAACCCTTTGACATGCTATAAATACTGTTATTAAAAAATCCCCTTTCAAAAAAATTAGTTTTGGAGAGCAAACCAAGATTTTTAAAACCTTGGAATTTCCAGAAGTCAGTGGGAGTGTGTAATTTCATCTGAATTTGGACCAGGACCTTACTGTGTTGGGATTATGATATTAAAAATGTAGTTTCTGCATCTCAGGAGCTGCAGGGTATGTCTCTGCAAGAGCACGGTGTCAGATGGGACGACAGTATCTGTCCCCAGCCTGGTGGTCAGCCTTCCCATGCGCCGTGCTGGAGCCCAGCAGAACTGGTCCTTGCTGGTCTGGAGCCTCCCCTGGCCACAACTGAGCTAAGTACCGCTGCACCCTCGTGGGGTCTGTTACCAAAAATCGCTCCACCAGCTCTTGCTGTCAGGAAGGAGAAGAATGTAAGTCACCATGTTCCTCTTCGATCCGTGGCATGGAGGGTCACTCACTTCTGCTGATGGGAGTGTAATGTCTACTTAATTATGTCATGGTCCTAGTCTTCTTTAATTAATTTACATAAATTTAATGTAAGGAAAGTGTTCTGAAAATGTGAATTGCAATGGGTCCAACCCACAGTGAAGTACCTTTTGCCAGGAACCAAGTATCACCCAGTAAGAAACACAAATGCCATTAATTCTGAATACTTGCTGCTTGTGTAAATTGTGGCACTTGGATTTTTTTGCTTCTATTGATCACGTATATTTTGGATGCACATAAGTTTCCTATGGAAATCTATATTGATCTCCAGAGTAAATGCTCTGTTGTATTAGCTGCCTACTCAAAGTGTTTGTGGTTTTGTATTTCTTCTTTTGGGCTGTGCCTGTGTGAAGTATCTGTCTGTCATTATACGTCTAAAAACATGAGAAAGTTAAAAATGGTGATTTTTATGCTTTTGGCAGCATTACGGTTTGGAGTGAGAACGTTATGCAATGGAGTGAGATTACTGATTTGAGATGTGCAAAACTATAACTGATGTGCTATTGATTATGTATACATATATATGTGTGTATGTAGGTGTATATATAGAGATGAATATGCTTCTCTAGGCAGTCTTCCAGGGAGACAACTCGTGAACGATTGCTCCTGATAAGAGGTGATGACAGCAGGTCCATGCAGAGCTGGAAGGGGTGCTGGCTGTGGTACCCTGTGAGTTTGCTGCCATCCTGTCACTGTGCTCCTGTTTCAGGTCTTGGATGCCAGCGGGTAGATCCCTTCACTGTTTCACCAACACTTGGTCCAAATAATGCATTTCCATCTATAGAGGTATCATTTCAGCAGTGCCACAGAAACTGATTTGTTGCATCAGTGTCTCAAAGTCTTTGAGAATACTGAGTAGAGGTGAATTAATGAGCACAGGGAATTACTTTTTGTAGTCTTAACATCCAGAACAGATAATACTCCTAAGTTCTGGAAGTTCTGCTTCGTTCTGTCGTGGCAGTACATTTGTGTGAAATATGTGCCTGGATCTCACTTGGAATTAGGAGGAGTTTGAGATTCAGTCATCACTTCAGCTGTTATCTCTGCATCTCTGTATGTTTGGCATAGTGGTGCAGGTTTTAAACTCTTCTCCTAGATTCCTGTCTCTGAAAATTACCACTCCTAAAAAGCAGTCATATCTTCGCTATTGTAAAGGATCAGCATGAAGAAGCAGATATGAGCTGCTGATGTGAGATATAGGTACAGCTTCCCAGCACGGGAGGTTCTTAGCAGATAACACCATAAACCACACCAGCATAGCTGCATAAATGTTCTCACCTTGAGGATGAAAGTTATTAGGAGCTTTTCTGGACACACTGAATCTGTGAAACAGGACCATGCTGAGCAGTGAGAGGAGTGAGATGGAGAGAAGGGCAAGTTTGTTTGACTTAGAAAGCTTTGGTTCAGCTTGGATCACAAATTAGAAGAGGAGGGTCAGACTGCCTATGAACTGATGGTTGATCAGCAAGTTGTGTCATTTAGAGGCCCACAGGGTAGGCTACAGCTTTGGATCAGTTGCGAGTCCAAAGCTGACCATGATAAAGGAGATGCTGCGTTCTCCTGACTGACTGGCCTTACCAAGACCCATATAGTCTCACAGCAGACAACCTGCCCTATTGCTTGACAGCCATGGCTGTTGATGGGCCTGGGACCTGAAATAATATTATTTTCGCTTCAGCAGAGCTCTAAAATTAACTCACAATTTATAGTGATGGTAAAATACTGCTGTGTTTTTTATGTTAGTTATTAGCTAAGAATATTTTTCACTGGAGGTTTACTTTGCCAAAAGCCTTTGAAATGCTTGCAGCAGTGAATTATAATATAGGTAAAGCTCCATATAAATTATTTGATAGGGAAATAAAAAATAACAAGACAGCAAAGCCTGAAGAAATCACTCACTCTTTGATTGGATTTGAGACCCCTCAGGTGACTCAGTCAATGTGTCAGGAAATGTGAATTTTAAAACCAGGCCAACAAAAAGCAGAACACACCCTCAACCTAAACCAAAAGCCATGCCTGAAAGTTTAACACACAAAGTTTTCAGATATTTTTAGCTATGACTGACTGAGGTTTTTATTATTCTGCACTGCTTGGGGGTCTCTTTTAATTAACATCAAACACTGCGATACAGAAGGAAATACATTAAAAAGGAAATTATTAAATTTTCCCCCAGCTGTTATTGCTAGATGTGCCATATTTTTGACTAGTTATTATTAACAGAATTCTACACCATGACTCCAGTGCTGCTCTATTAAATATCTTAGGAAGCGAAAATGGTCTGGAAATGAGAACTCCAGTCTAAGCTACAAGATTATTCATTAATCTCTTCCACAGCGTGACCTTGGGAGACTGCCTCAATTTCCCTGTCCCTCAGTTAAGCGAATGACCGCTTGCTTTCCATGGCCGCTATGAGGTTTAATTAATAACTCAGATTTGTCTCAGGTCTGCACTTCCTTTTTTTGTGCTGTAGACTGAAGTGCACAACTCCTGTCATGCAGTGCCTGGGAAGGGAGGTTACAGCATCGGAAAGGAAATCTCCCCGGTGCCTGTGGGCACAGGGACACTGGCCTGGTCTCCAGGTCAAAAAGGGCTTGGAGAGGCCAAGACAAGAGAATTTGACTTGCAGATGAGAAAAGTCTCCTATGCAGAAAGCCAGGAAAGGGATGAGCGCTGCCTGACAGCGCCCTGTAAGAGCAGGAACCTGTCCAGCACCTGGAGATGGATGCTCTTCACTTTGTGAAACCTCAGCAAGGGATGCTGCAAAATATTTGCACTGGAAGGATGCACATATGCAAACATATCATAGAGTGGCACATAAATTGTGGAAGAGAAAGGAGAAAGGTAAAGAATATCTGTCCAGCTATGGGTGGGTAATCAGCAGTTTCATGAAACGTGTGCACAGAAACTGCGTCTGCAGATGGAGATGGTAGTTCTGCAATTCTCTGTGCTCTGTGCCCCCACAAACATCTGAATATTTGCCTCTGAAAGCAGTGCTGTCCCAAAAGAGTAGCTCCAAGTCTTTTTAAAAGATAGAAAGCAAGAGTGGGTTTCTGAGATCTGATATCTAGTTTTGAGGACAGAACTACACAGAAGACTGGAGTCATGGCCAGAATCCAAGCCCTTCGTTATGTTCTGCCATTTCCTAAATAAGAGGCAATTAAAATGCAGCAACTTGTGCTGTTCCACTGCAGTGTAGCCGTTAAGCTTCAGTTTACACGTTAGGGTCCTATTTGGCAAGAAGAGTATTTATGCTAGTTGTGCAAAGAGACGCCACAAGACCATACATGTCCCTGAATGCCCAGCGTGACACTTTGGAAAATCTGTGTGTGTTAAAATTATGAGGTCTGGTGAGTTTATGAAGGTTTTGTATCTATAAATACCATGAGACAGGTTTATACTTAAAAGCACATTATCAGTATTATTCTGTTAATATAATAACAAAGCATTCGTGGTGTGGCCACCAGTAGTTTCCCTCAGAAATGAAACAAAACCACAAGTAGAGCTTTTCTATGACATCTAATTTGCAAACAGATTTTTTACTAGCACACCAACGTTAGCTGGGAACCACAGCTCCCAATGCCCTTGACTGAAAAAAAAATTACGAGCTGCAAAGTGTAGGCTAAGTGAACATAGAATCAGCGGTTTCCCTAACAGAGTCTCTGTCTCCACATTCAGGCTGAAAAGACTGACACAAAAAATGGAGACTCTTAGCCTGGATAATCTGTGATTCGAGTGCAAGCAGTGTAGAGTAACGGGAGAGATGCAGTACGGGAAAACAGCAGGGCTCCTAAGATTGCTTGTGTGAGATGGCATTAAGGCCATGGGTACATCCTAGCAGAGAAGAAGGAATGGAGAAGCATAGTGCAAAATCTTCCTCTTACAGGCCCAGAATTTGGAAGAATGAGAGAGCAGATGTAATTTGATCTAAGGAAGGTAGGGGAAAGATGGAAAAGGTCCAAGAAGAGGTGACGTCACTAGGAGAAGCCTGAACTAGCGGTACCATGAGAAGGAATTTCCAAAGGCAAATTCCTACAGGTGCTCAAGACAGGCAAAGATGATTTGGTAAGGATGTGCACAAGGGTTCTTCAGGCAGACCCTCTATCTCCTTGGCTGGAAAAGACAGTTTTGAACTGTTCAGTTTTTCTAGTTAAACAACATCCTGGGACCATCTGACATAACCCAGAGCCACCCTCTTTGCTCTCTTCCTGACCTCACCTACTCCTTTTTTTTGCAAAGACTCAGATATGCTCTGAACCTTATGGCTTACTTTCTTCACTTTATATATTTTCCTGAAGAGTTTGATGAAAAATGAAGGGGTGTAGGGTGGAGAGCTTTGGGTAATGGAGTTGAAGTAATGGGATATTTTGAGACAGTGGTCATGAGACGAAGAAACAGATGCCCCAAGTCTCCCACCTCCTGCAGAAGGCAGCAAACAGGCTCTACAAGGAAGAGGTCCACATCTGCATCTGATGCTTACTTAGTCTTAGGAGAACCTTGAAATCCCTATGTGTTTTCTGTGTCCACAAGTAAGAGATCATTAAAGACTGTAACATAGTACTTTTAAGGCCCTTTATGTTTCTTTCCTGGAGTGCAGAAGTATAGGAAGCGTACTGGACTGGGATCTTTGTCTGACTTTGAACATTCAAAACTTTATCATCCTGAGCAACCAATTACAACAGGCCAGGTGCTCTTTAGGTTTATGACCCTCTATTAGATGGGAGTGGGAGTTTTCCAGATAATCTGATGTATAATTTATTGTGCTCAAATGATCAAGTGAAAAGCATTAACTTTTACAACTTGCTCATTATTTTAAGTGTTTTCTTTGTTTCCTCCTAGAGCTCCTCTGCCAAACATATTGAGCTTTTGCAGATAATGGTTTGTTTGCAGGCTGTATCTACATCCATTACAGACAGAATAAAACAGGAGAATGTATGGACATTATAACCAGGGGAAGAACAAATCATATATGAAAAAAGCCGAAGTTCCACATAACAGAAGGGAAAAAAATTAAAGATATTGCAGACGTTTAAAAGCAGAAATCACTTAGATTTTCAACACTTCTAAAAGCTTGTAGTACTTTTAAAAAATATCTACCTGCTTCTTTACTGCATCCAAAGAGAGGTGCTCAGGATCAGCAAGATGAAGGTAGAGGAGTCTCTCCACTCTTCTATTAATCTAAACAGAAGAAAGGCTATGACATCTAGGCTTTGTAAAGCCAAGCCTTAGATCTGTCATTGATGTCTGTTCAAAGGGCCGTTGCTGTATTCAGCATAGGAGATTACATGGCACATGGCAGCAGCTGTCCCCCTCCCAGTACAATGCAATCAGAAAATGCCCATGGTGATACTTAGTTAGCTATTAAATTCAATTTAATTTTCATAGTGCTGCATATCTGCAAGTTGGCTGTGCCCAGGGACATGAGAGAAATTGTGAGTGTTGAGCGGAGTTTTAACAGCTCAGCAGGGGAAGCTGGAATAGCTTGTACCTGGGAAGGTACCGGATGGTGCCTGGTCTGTCCTTCCCAGCGCTACGTGAGGAGCAGTCTCACCGTCTTCCCAGCCCTGTGGGGCTGTAAGAATTTGCAGCGGGTTAAGTGAACAACTTTAGGAAAACAGAAAGTCAGAAACTTAATTTCAGAGATCTCAGATGTAAGCATTGGGAATTGGGGCTCAGGAATAGAGGCAATAGCCCATCTGAGGTGCAAAAGGCAGTGTTGGGGATCTCTGTAACTTCAGTGAGAGAGGATTTCAGCCCAGGAAAAGGACTGATGACGGTGGGCTCAGAAAGCATGGAGCAGCTGGCAGAGCGGGGCAGGGGTGGGTGGGCAGGAGGAGAGCTGCGCTGCCGCCAGCTCTGCACACAGCTGCTCCACCCTCTATAGCTGGATGCATAGCATCCTGTCATATTTCTATCTCTAAATTAATTCAATTAAATGGGTGTAATGTTATACAAATTGGCATATGGCTCTATTTCTGTTTCTGTTCTCAGTCCAAGTAAAACATGCTGTTACATTTCAGGGAAGGTTTTGACTTTAAGAACCTCTAGAAGGCATGATTGTAATGATTTTCGGCTATTGCAGCCTTGCCTTTCTCCAGAACTTTACAGAATCCCTCACTTCAGGAAGGCTTTCTGTGCCATCAGGTTTAAGAAGAGCACATGCAGGAATCAAACATCGGGCCCCGATGGAATGCACCCACGAGTGCTGAGGGAGCTGGTGGATGTCATTGCTGAGCCACTCTCCATCATCTTTGAGAGGTCCTGGAGGACAGGAGAGGTGCCCGAGG
>Ga0065711_1026970_pt1 | contig 56213 bp, 36 predicted proteins | sample Hoacrofraction12_FD_59098 | JGI IMG/M metagenome (GOLD analysis project Ga0065711, IMG submission 59098) | Hoatzin crop microbial communities from Cojedes, Venezuela - Epithelial fraction 12 v2 (version 2) | ecosystem: Host-associated > Birds > Digestive system > Esophagus > Crop | place... | reverse complement strand
TCAGAGGGAAGAAGTTCTTCCTCATGTTCAGGTGGAACTTCCTCTGCTTCAGTTTGTGCCCATTGCCCCTTGTCCTGTCACTGGGCACCACTGAAAAGAGTCTGGCCCCATCCTCCTGACACCCACCCTTGAGATATTTATAAGCATTTATAAGATTCCCTGTCAGCCTTCTCTTCTTCAGGCTGAACAAGCCCAGCTGCCCCAGCTGTTCCTCATAGGACAGATGCTCCAGTCCCCTCATCATCTTTGTAGCCCTCTGCTGGACTCTCTCCAGTAGCTCTTCATCTTTCTTGAACTGGGGAGCCCAGAACTAGATGCAGTACTCCAGATGGGGCCTCACTAGGGCAGAGCAGATGTGAAGGAGAACCTCCCTCGTCCTGCTGGCCACACTCTTCTTAATGCACCCCAGGATCCCATTAGCCTTCTTGGCAACCAGGGCACACTGCTGCCTTGTGGTCAGTTTGTCATCCACCAGCACACCCAGGTCCCTCTCCGCAGAGCTACTCTCCAAGCAGGTCCACCCCAAGCCTGTACTGATGCATGGGGTTGTTCCTGCCCAGGTGCAGGACCCTGCACTTGCCCTTGTTGAACCTCATCAGGTTCCTCTCTGCCCAACTCTCCAGCCTGTCCAGGTCCTGCTGAATGGCAGCACAGCCTTCCGGTGTATCCACCACTCCTCCCAGTTTTGTGTCATCAGAAAACTTGCTGAGGGTACATTCTAACTCTTCATCCAGGTTATTGATGGAGAAGTTCAACAAGACTAGGCTGAGTACTGACCCCTGTGGGACAGCACAAGTTACAGGCCTCCAACTAGACTCAGTGCCGCTGATGATAACCCTCTGAGTTCAGCCATTCAGCCAGTTCTCAACCCCACACTTCCTGAGCATCCCTAGGAGGATGTTATGGGAGACAGTGTCGAAAGCCTTGCTGAAGTCAAGGTAAACAACATCCATGGCTCTCCCCTCATCTACTCAGCCAGTCATGTCATCGTAGAAAGCTATCAGATTGGTCAAGCATGATTTCCCCTTGGTGAATCCATGTTGACTACTCCCGAGAACCTTCTTTTCCTCCACTTCCCTTTACTAAGTGAATTTAACCCCTGAATTAGTTTTGGTGAATTTAACTAGTTCACCAAATTTTTTAGTATCTAAGCAAGACTTTTACAGTGAGACTGCTTTTTTTGCTTCATTAAAATAATCACTTGATATCTGACGTTGTATTTAGATATACGTATACTGATTCCTTCAGATGAAGTAAGCCTGCTGTTGAGGAGGAGCTTGAGTTGGTTTGTAGGGAGGGGAGGGGGTTTTTGAGGGGAGCTGTCCTGCTAGAAGGAAGAACTGGGTGGAAACTAGCATACTGTGAATATCGAGCCAAAGTTTTTAATTCACTGTCAGGAAAAAAATGATAGTTCTGCTGCTGATTGGAATATCTGAGGGAGATAGTTTATGCTGGGATACACAGGAAAGTGAAGCTGGCTGCAGAGGTTTGTTTTTTCATGAGTCATCTGTTGTTTCAGTTTCCTCTTGATGATTATTCACCTTCATTTAGTGATCTTGGTTTTGTCAGGCTTCAGTGATGACTCAGCTCTCCAAAAAAAAGTTCAAAAGTTTATTCCCGTCAGATTTTTCATCAGTCTGAGAGTCTTGTGTTCCATTCTTTTCTAGACACAGCTCTTACCATCACTTCATTGCCTCTGCCACTAGACAGGTGGCTCATAATATGAAACAGATAGTAAAGTAAAACTACCCACAAAACCAGATCTTACAGAAAGAAAGAATGGCATTTAACATGAAAAGCACAGGTAGGGTTTAATGTATTGTTTTCCAAAACTGAAACAGTTTCAGCACATATAAGGTGGTGTTAGCATTGCTGTTGGTTCTGAAAAAGGTACTATCAGCCTTGGAAATACTAGCAGTATTTTTGCATTTCGATTGCTCAGCAGAGTATCTGTTTTAAAATAGCAACTGGAGTTTTCTGAAACAAGCCCACAATTAGACGATAGTTAAATTAATCTATAGGAAAGTTTATTCTTGTGGATGACAATGAGATAAAAATGAAAAAGTTTATTTTCAGATGTGTGTAGAAACGAATAATGACAACCACGTACATAAAAGCGCAACTCAAAGGCATGAGGATATTGACCTTCCTTGCAGTGCTTTAGTTGCGTGAAACTCATAACCTAAAACTGTCCGGCTGTGTTTTGCCTTCCTGGGCTCAAGTTTAAATGTTAATATGGCTGGTACTAACTGCTGGCTCTAAAATGATCATTCATGTAAGATCTTAAATATATAAAGATTTTTTGATATAAATGATCTTCGTATAAGAATTGCTTATATTTGAAGTAATTTGATTCCAAAGTAACTAACACCAACTCTGTGTAGGTAATCTTAACCGTTGTTATTTCGTAACATTTACAGTCATAAAATAACATTACATTCATCCAGAATCAGTCAGTCAGACATTTGTCAGTGCATCACAATGCATTCACTTCAGGCGTTGTATAGCTTGTGTATTGGTTTCTCTGCGTGTTGCTGTTAGTCTTCATAGTCACGCTGAATGGTGGAATAAATTAGCTAATGAAACAATCCAAAGTATTTAAAATAATGACATTTTTGTAATTTTTATTCTATGCAGCTATAATCCTGTAATAATCATGGAGCCATATTTTGCTGATTTTAAACACATGCAGCCGGACTATGAAGTCACTCTTGAACTTGCAAGTGAGGAGACTCAAAAAACTAGAAATGCACAGAATTCTAGGATGGGGTCTTATGGTGTCAGTATTAGAGTCCAAGGAATTGATGGACACCCTTACATAGTGCTAAACAATACAGAAGGATGTTTGTCAGAAAATCCTCCTCCTTCTGGAAAAGAACAGCATGTCATTTCTCAGACTGTAAGCAAGCCAGCCACAGACTCCAATACTGCTTTTAAGTTGGAGGACAAAAACAGTGAACACACAAAGTTTCCTGGAACACAGCACATGCAACCCTGTATGCTTAAAAGCCTAAAGATAACCAATCTGGATGAAAAGGAAAATGGAATATCAGATTCTAAAGATGGAACAATGAAACCCTCCAATTTGTTGAACTTTCAAAGACACCCTGAACTGTTACAGCCTTATGATCCTGAAAAAAATAACTTGAACTTGGATAGTTACCAGTCTTCTGTGTGCGGTAAATCTAAATCTTCTGTAGATGAAGATAAAACTGAAGCAAAGCCTTGGATTTCTTCATCTAAAGTAGTGTCCTTACAGAAAGCAAATACGTGTCTTGCAGAGCCAACCAAAGCAAATTCAGAAAAGACACATTTGAACAGATCGGTAGAAGACCAAAACAAGCAGCTGTTGGATTGTCCCAGTAGCGCAGTCAGCCCCAATGAAGCATGTGTTTCAGAATCATTTTCATCTGCAGGAGGATCCCCATGTGTTAGTCCCATGGCTTATCAGGAGACAAGAAAACCTAGACCAGATGTTCTTCCCTTCCGCAGACAAGATTCAGCTGGGCCAGTATTGGTTGAGTCACGAAGATCATCGTCCTCATCAGCTACTCCCACTTCTGCAAATTCCTTATACAGATTTTTACTTGATGACCAAGAGTATGCCATCTATGCAGACAATGTTAACCGGCATGAAAACAGAAGATATATCCCATTTTTCCCTGGAACTGGCCGTGATATTGACACTGGTTCACTTCCAGGAGTAGATCAGCTAATTGAGAAGTTTGATAAGAAAGTTGATCCTCACAGAAGAGGTAGATCAGGAAAAAGGAATAGAATTCATCCAGATGATCGTAAAAGATCAAGAAGCGTTGATAGTGCCTTGTCATTAGGGCTTGATGTAAATTCAGATTATTTGGGTGAATTCAGTAAAAGCTTGGGTAAGTCAACTGAGCACTTGCTGAGACCATCTAAAGTTTGCCTTCGCAAGCAGTCATCCAGAGATCAAAAGTCACCTTCCAAAGAGATGAAGATTTCTGCTCGAAGTATTGGAAAACTACAAATGCTTGATAAAGACACTCAGAACAGCAATTTCAGTTCTTTGCAGTACCATAAACAAAATGGAGGTGATACAGAGAGCTTGATGTTTAGGTCATCTACACTCCCAGGACAGAGTAAGAGAGAGGAAGTTAGAACAGTAACTTCTACTTTGTTGTTGCCAAATCGAATCACAGTTCCACCTGAGTCAGGAGCCAAGAAGATTTCTGTTAAAACATTTTCATCCGTCCCTAATATACAGGTAATTTTGAATTTAGTCTGTAAGTTGCGTTACTGAAACTGTCATATTGTTAAATGTGTATTTTTCTGCTCTTTATTAGAACAAACTGCCATCACACAGTGCTTCCAGATGGGATAGCAGAGTTGTTCTGGAGAAATGTAAATACAAAAATTATTCCTGTAGTTGCAGGTATAGAAAACATCATTTGTCAAAAAGCTTATTGTTGTATGGGTGAAGGAAGCTGATGGGGCCAAAGAAGATTATTGTAAATGATGTTGTGATGATTCTTAAGCATAAATGCACAAAAGTAAAATGCTGAAATATGTGTAACTCCATGCAAAATTATGTTTTTTTTCTTTTGGTGTGGATTATGCTTTCTTCTTGCACTAAGCCAAAATTCCAGTGGATCTTTGTGAAGTTTAGGTCCACAATACATAAATTTTTTCATAATAGAATAGAATGGACAACTAAAATTGTACAGGTTATATATACAACCCTCATAGCATTATATTTTTTGACGTTTTATCTTGTCCTTTCAGGCAACTCCTGATCTCTTAAAAGGGCAGCAAGATCTTGCACAGCAAACGAATGAAGAGACTGCTAAACAGATACTTTACAATTACCTTAAGGAAGGGTTAGTCAACATAGTTAACTTTCAGAAAGGAGATTGTATTTTCTCAGTGTTTACTTTCTATTACATTTAAAATGTGAAACTGTAAAATCAAAGCCATAACTAAATGAAATGTCTGTTTCATAATTCTGTATCTCAGTTGTGTCCTGGAAGACATTATAGGATCTCAGAATACCCAGGCAATCAGGACACATAAGGTATTATACAGGATTTGAGTAAATGTTCTTGGCATTTGTGAATCAGAATATGTTTTATCTTTTAAAATACTTGTGGAGTTAAACTTCATGTGATACGGAGGTTCATGAAGAATTCAGATCGTACCTCATGGCAGTTTAAGCTTGTGGATTTTTTAAACAACAACAAAAAGGTGTCATCTCAAGGTTTGACAGAAGCTCTCTTGTGCATTTAATCCTTTGTCCACCTGTAACCCTTTTACTTTGAATTTTCTAATGATAACTTATTGAAAGATGAAGGAAAGAGAAATTAATTAAAATATACATGATGCACTTAAATTTAAGTGCATTCCCAATATAGCAGGTTCTGGGAGCTGTTGAAATGTTATTTTATGGTGCGGTAGTCAGGACATAAAAATCTAATACTAATTACTTCTCATTTTCAGTATGTTTGAATAGTATACGTGCTGAATACTTGTCTTTCTACAGCTGGCCGTGTAGAAGAGAGTGGCAGTTAGAGTTCAGTGATTTTTTTTTTTTTTAAATTTTTTTTTTTCTTTTTTTTTTAGAAAACATTTGAAATATAAATTTTTAACACTCACTCTTTAAAAGGTTTAATGAAATCATAGTTAAGGTAATTTCAGACTTGTTCATAGATTTTTTTTTTTTTTGTAGTGGTGATTTTCAATGGTTTGAACACTCTGAATTTGTTTTGATGTTAACAGAATAGTACCTTTGATCTTATTGTTGCTAACTTGTACTGTCTGTTTTAGAAGTGCTGATAATGATGATGCGACAAAGAGGAAAGTCAACTTAGTTTTTGAGAAAATTCAGACTTTAAAGTCAAGAGCGGCTGGAAAGACACAGGTAAACAATTTTTTAAGTTGCTTTGGCTTGTGTAATAGTGATAGTGTTCAAAGAGGGGTTTGAAAATTTGAATCCCTTCACTGACTTCGGTGAGACTATTTTTGTAGTCCCTCAGTAGTGATACCGGTAAATTTCACAGCACCAGTAGTATAGCTTAATTTTAATCATGCACTGAGGTGGCTTATGGGAAATCTTTTTGTTACCAATTAAAAAAGGATGTAAAGGAGTCTACCATGACAGCTTCTACATTTTGCTTCTACATTGAAGAAGGAGAGAGGTGCAGACTTCACATGAACATCAAAAGGTTGTTGAATCGAAGAAAAAGCTAACTACATAGCTTTAAAAAAATAATGGTGAAGCAACTTCTCATTACAGTTATGTAAATATATGTGAGGAGAGTATTTTAATTTGTACTTTTGAAAAGCAATAATCTAGCATATTGTTTAAAAGTGATATTACAGTAATAGCATTTGACAATCTGCCTACTGAAAAGTTTTTGTTTTCTCCTTCGTGGTGCACTGTTTCTTCAGTTCTGAAGCAAAGTGAAGAAATGCCCAGTGGTTGCAGTGATGGCATAAGAAGGATTAAATGCTTACTTTTGATGATTATTCTGGGCTATAATTAGTCAAAGTGAAAATATAAAACACATCTTAAAAAATTACCAAAAACCAGGGTTTGAAAATCTGTCTTGACATACGAGCATGAATCCCTTTGATGTCCGTTTTGTGTAATTGGTGATATCTCAGTCAAATTTGGCTGCAAGTACTTGTGATTTAATTCATACGTTGCCTAATTTGAATTTTTGTTTAGTTTTATATATTTTCTGTATTATTGGCAACATGCCTTGAGTAATTACCAAGAAGTTTTATGAAAATGAAATTATGGTTGCTTTGAAAATACTAGCTTGGTTTGACACATGAAGAGTCTCTGGTGAGCTCAAGGCAGTTGATGCTACACTTTATTAGCCTTGCTTATAGCTTTACTTTAGATTTAAAAAAAAAAGAATTGTGAAAGAGCGTCTTCACTTTGTGGGAATAAACACCTCTAATTACAGGTTTCAGATTCTTCAGCTGAAGTAAAAGCATTGGTGGAACAAAAAGCAGAACTTGAAAGGAAAGTGGAAGAATTAGAGAAAAAACTGGATCTAGAAATTAGGGTACGGGACTTTGTTGTTATAAAGCATTTGACTTTTCAAATATACTTTTTTAAGTAAGTGACAACTTATCAACCAGCTGAATCTTTTTTTGCTTCATATGCTTTTTAATCTAGATACACTTGTGCTTTTACAGAATACTTTTTATTTTACGTATTGTTGCTCATAGCATAGCATATGCTTTTTAAGCAATCCCTTATTAATATTTGAGAAGGAGTTTGGAGCAGTGAATAAAAATGTCAGAGGCATGCACATAAAATTTCTTAGATATCTGCAGAGGCAAATGTTAATTTGGTGACTGCAGTGAGACAGATGTGGAGTGAGAGACAAACTGTATTACTCATTAGCTCCTGTTTGTTAATTACAGCATTATTTTTGCAGTGCTGAATTCAGAGTAGTTAAGTACAGCGATGCTCTGAAGACCCGAGAAGGACAGCTTGGCTTCTTTTGGTTTCCATTTTGAGTCTGTGATAAGAATCAGTATACTTGAAACTCATTAGATAGTTAGAGGAGACTTCACTTCTCACATTTCTAATAAGAATTAAAACACACAAAGCACTGCTTTTCAATAAATACTCCAAGCTATGTTCATAAATTCATAAATAAATAAGCAGTTCTGCAAGTGAAAAATATCAAAGTCTTGAAGTGGATTATTTTATATAATAAATAAGAGCCTTTAATTTATTTATGCTCAGTCTGTTATCTTGCTTAACTTTTGCTGTACAAAATTCAGAATCAGCAAAATGCCAAAGAAGAGAGAGATGCTACACGAGCAAGCCTGGAAGATCTTCAGTTGCAACTCGATGAAAGTATATGTGAAAAAGAAGTCTTAAAAAAGCAGCTAGAAGAAAGTGAGAAGGAACTCAGGCAAAACCTAGAGGAGTGAGTTAACTCTAGAAAAGTTGTTTGTTGGAATTTGTACCTTTTCTTAAACCTTTTAGATTAAAAGTGCCTGTGTCTTCAGAATATGTTAATGGAATCAGACAGTGACGTTTGTTGTTGTAGGAAATGTTTCCACCATTTGAAAATGGCAGGTTTTTAGAATATCTGGAAGGAAAAGAAAGATTGCTGAATTTACAGTCGAGTTCCTCGTCTTTAAAATATGGTATCACTTGAGTGCTTTAGTCAAGAATATAGTACCAGGTTTGAAATAAAGTACAACTTTCCACTTAAATATCTACTTATAAGAGTTCTCATTTTTACCCCTCTGACATTCAATTTTTCTACCTCATTATATCCCAGTGCCTTGTGGGGAACATGGGAATAGATACTTGTATCTTTTCAGTACTTGAAAGAACAAATTGTTATTTCTACAAATTAAAAAATCCTGTCTGACTTTTTTTCCTGATGAGGCTTTTTGAAGTGAAAATGGAACAGGAGCAACACCAGACTGAGATCAGAGATCTTCAAGACCAGCTCTCTGAGATGCATGATGAACTGGATAATGCAAAACATACTGATGAAGGGGAGAAAGAGATTCTGATTGAGGTTAGTTATAAAGTGCCAGAAGGAGGATGAAAAAATAAAAAGAATTGCATAAAAAGTGGGAACCAAGATACAGGTAGAAGAAATGCGTGCCTTAGCTTTTCCAATTCTATCAATTCAAAACAATATACCATTATTAGGTGGCCTTAGGAAAGCATATTATAATAACTACATTAACACCTAAAAGGAATACAAAGTAGAAGTATCATTGTTTTATAGAATAGGAGAACAAATAATATAATGGTTGAGGGAAAGCTGAGTTATCCACTATTACCAGATAATGATCTCAGTCAGTTTTAACAGTCAGATTGTTTTGTCTTCAGCACTCTCGGAAGCATTTTTTTTTTATTCTTTCCAGCAGAAAAGACAACAAGGAATGGTCATTGGGTTCACTTCTCTTGCAGTGTGGGAAACAAACATTTTTCTCAGTTCTTATCTACCTCTTTGCTGTAGAAGGTAGTAGTGAGGAAGTTCTTAAATTGCAGCCTTAGTTTGACTCCTGCTTCATTCACAGACAGCATAGCATACACCATCAAAGTATTTTCATAGTTTTGCACCATCAGATATTTTGGCCCATTATATAAAACATCAGCTATGTGTTATGCTTCTAATAGTCTTAGGGTTTAGTAAATTTTTAGCTTACTGTAAAACCTGCAAAAAAATACATCATACAAAGTCAGGTTGGCCTTGGGGAGCTTATACTTAGATGGTTTCCTTCTCTGAAACACAAACAGAACATCCGTTGGAGCTATTTGTCATGCAGTTGTGTTTAATTTTGTTCTTCAGGAACTGATGCAAATGAAGCAGGATCTGCAGGAAGTATTAATAGCAAACGATCAACAAGAAGAGATTTTGAGAAAGAGAGAGAGAGAGCTTACAGCTTTAAAAGGAGCACTAAAAGAAGAAGTATCTAGCCATGACATGGAGATGGATAAACTTAAAGAGCAGCACAATAAAGAATTGCTCAATCTACAGCAGAGCCTGGAGAAAGCAACAGAGGTGAAATAAGTGATTACAATTAATCTCTGCAGCGAAAAATCGTACCTCTTACAGATGTCCCATACTAGATATTTTCAGTACTAACATTTTCTTAGCAAAATAAATAGGTAAAGATTTGGGCTAGGAGATTCTTTGCTGTGGCTGCTAAGTTTTATTTCATACACTTATATAATCTTTTGATTGTTTGTCACAGCTGAAGTTGTGACCCTTTCTTCAAGCTGTTATTTACTGTGTTTACTTCATTGCAAACTTTGAGAGAGAATAGATGGGTGTACCATTTGCTTGTCTTGGGTTAAATGGAATCACTGAAACCTTGAGGATGCCCTGAAGAGTGCCAGTGTGCTTTGCCAGTTATGCTGTTGAAATTTCAGTTTTGGAGCTTCTAGCAGTTTTCTGCAGTTCTTTGCAGCCTGCTGTTCTGTCATCAGCTGCTTGTGTCATGTCCTGTTCCCTGGTTACGTTGTCCCACCTTGTCCCTTGAACTACTTAGTACTAGGGGGTTTGTGGGTTTTTTTGTGTGGTGTTTTTTTTTTTTTTAATTTATTAAGCTTGTCTTGTTTACTGAGTGGTTAAATGAGTGTCAGCACAAGGGAAACCACAGGGAGTGGGTGTCTGGAAGCAAACAGGAGGAAAACAGAACTGAAGGAATTGCCTCTTCTGGTATCAGCAGGAAGTCTTTGTCAGGGGGAGAACAGGAACAGTTTTCCGATGTGCATATCTGTTAGTGTTTTCCAAAAGATGTCCTTTGTGAAGTTATGTTTGCAGAGACATTTTATTTCCATCAAATATTGGAGAAAATTTCTAAAGGCAAACTGCTTGACCAGTGTAAGTCAAAATTCTAGGCCCAGTTTTATGCTTAGAAATTGCTATGCCAATTTATATCTTTTACCCACACCTCATTGGAGTTAGGTGAGTTGCAGTTATCGTGCTAGTCATGGCTGAAAACATAATATACAACTGAGTTAAAATTGAGCTAGAAAGTTGAAAGACGTTTCCAAAGCTTTATATGCTTTATGAGAAAAATAGGAGCACATATAGAAGATGCTGGATAGATACTGTATGACTGAATTCTGATAAATTCTGATCTTTTACAGGATTGTTTTTAAATGTGCAACTTTCTGCCGTGGTTAGAAAAGTTTATATGCACTGATTTGTTTATCCAGCGTAGGACTTCTACTTGAGATTGTTTGGCTTTGCTTAAATGTGTTGTTTCTCTTTGTTTACATCATCATGAAGATATTTGACTCATCTGAGCTGCTTGAACTGCATTAATTTTTTTCTTTGAGAGAAGTAGAACATTTAAATTATCATTTTTTATTACACAGTAATTGTAGTGACAGCTTAACCTCAGTGAACCATCTTTCAAAGTTACTGCATAGTAATTTACTGTATTTCAATTATGGAATAGTAATTACAACTGACAAGAAATGAAAGAGTAGTCTGTTTGGCATAACAATAACACAGTCTGGGAAATGGCTCTATGACTGGGTGGCTATGGCTTAGAGATAGTTATAAATAGCATTTATTTACTTGCATGACATTATCTAATAGTAAATTTAATAAGATGTTCAGAAGTGAAATTTAATTAATTAATGTTGCTCTAATCACCAGTTCTGCTCTTCCAATTCTACTTCAAGTGATTTTTGTTTATTTTATTTTAACGAAAACTTTTATCACACTTAATTGGAAGGTGTTTTTTTTGTTTTTTAATCTCACTAATGTTAGTAGCCATAATGATTTTTGAAGCCCAGCATTATTTCTATGCCTGCTGGCTGAGATTAGTTGTTGAGTTTGGTACATCATCTATCAGGAAAGTATAACCAGTCTCTGCAGGATGAGTGATCTGCTGTGATCTTACATATGGTGTTAGTTATTGGTCTTACAATTAATCTGGAATACCCAACAGTCTGTGTGAAAATTATCAAGATGCTTGACCTGTTAAATTATTTTTTTTTATATGTATATATATTATTGCAAGCTGGAAAGATTTATATTGGATGGTGGGATACAAGAAATTTACATCAAAGATTAGTGGAGAGGACCGTTCTGTTGTATTTAATGAGGAATACAGATGTGTAAATGCTATAACAATGGTTTGTCATACAGAAAATATCAATACTGATGTTTGATACATCAGGCTATATTGGAGTTTGTATGTACAAGGTTGGTAGTTCGTACATTGCTTCTATGTCATCCAAATTGGTACACTGAATAAAGGTGTTTTGTGATATGTATTAAGCCAAAAAGGAAGTTTTTGCAGAGAGAAAGGAAGTAATTTTTGTGCCAGTGTTAAGTCAACAGAACTTTTCAGATGCTGGAGACATCAGATAGATAGGTTGGCAAGTAGTGTACAGTGCATTTAGTCTGTGTGCTTAGAATGCCACATAGATCTGTTTTGAAATCACGTTAGAAACATACTCAAGGTTATCTGATAGGAGAACAGAGCAGGGTTATTTATCATGTGCGATTCTGTTCTCGTTCTCACTGATGTGATGATAGGTTGGAATTTGAGGTTATTTTTTTTTTTTTAATATTGTTATATAAAGCCACAGATATTAAGATATTAATTTTCTTGGCTACAGTTTACCTTTTTAACTCATTTTTATATTGTCTTTTGCTTGTGGTGGTCTTGAGATGGCTGTGATTTTTTTTTTTTTTTTAATTTCATTGCTTGTTTATTAAGACTGAGACCACACTATTTCCATTTAACAATAGTGAAAGTTTTACTCTTCCATAACATACCTCTGTGGGCTGAGTACTTTTAATTTAGTAAAAAATAAAAATATTAACATCTTTCTAATTAAAAATGGATTTTTCTATCACCACAAATGCTAGAGCGGAGATGAATTTGAATCATCTCCTGGTTTCAGTGTAGTGCAAAAATGTACATTCTTTAATCTGACCCTACAGCACAACAGACCAGAATTGTACTACTTAACCATGAATGTTCTGTCACTTTAGATGAAGTGCCACTGTTTCAGTAAAACTTGGAAATAGTTTTTGGAATGTAATACTGTAGGTAAAAGGTTGTAGCAAATTGCAACCAGTACTGTTCAAATTCCATTGAAATTGTATCAGCTCAAGAGTGGAGTTGCAAACTCCACAGCACTGTCAAATTTACGTCTGTTTTGAGAAGCAGTCTGCACAAATTATGTTGTTCAGAAAAAGCTGTAATCATCACATTATGAAGAGGCTTATCTAAGCCTGGCATTGACTGATTTATTCAGGGTTCATCATACTTCTGATCTTGTCCTCAAAATGATAAAACAGACACTCAGAGTTTAGAAGCCGATTCATTTATCAACACATTTAGGAATGCAGTGAAGCTAGTGGTTGTGAGCTTTAACTGTTAACGTATGTTAAGACATGGGATATGATTAAAGAGGAGAAGAGATTTTACCAGACCAGGTGGTAGGAACAGCGAAAGACAGTGGTTGCCTTCTGCATATTATGAACTAAAAGTGTACTGCTTTAAAACAAGAAACTAGTGTAACATTTTGAGCGTTTTAGATGAGAAGAAGCTTGAGTGTTGGTTTTTCTTTTTTCTCCATCTGTATGAAAGTGTTGTGAATTTAGGTGAATCCAGCACAGAGCTGTAAAGAACTTTGAAATGAAAGTGAATATTGTATCTTTTTCTACCTAACCTGATCATATGATATTTCTTCTTCAAAGCTATTGAAAATCTCCCACATACAGCAGAAGCTTAACAAAAACTAGCTTAAGCATTGTAAATTATACTGATACATATTGTGTATGCCTTTCTTGTAGAAATGGCTTGGCATATTTATCATAGAATGGTAAGGGTCGGAAGGGACCTTAAAGATCATCTGGTTCCAACCCCCCTGCCGTGACCAGAGGCATCTTCCACTCGACCAGGTTGCTCAGAGCTCCATTCAGCCTGGCCTTGAACACTTCCACGGAGGGGGCATCCACAGCTTCTCTGGGCAATCTGTGCCAGTGTTTCACCACCCTCATGATGAAGAATTTCTTCCTAATATCTAATTAAATCTGCCCTCTTTTAGTTTACAGCCATTCCCCCTTGTCCTATCACTCAACACCCTTGTGAAAAGTCCCTCTCCATGCTTCCTGTAGGCCCCTTGAGGTACTGGCAGGCTGCTCTGAGGTCACCCTGGAGTCTTCTCTTCTCCAGGCTGAACAGCCCCAACTCTCTTAGCCTGTCCTCATAGGAGAGGTGTTCCAGCCCTCTGATCATCTTTGTGGCCCTCCTCTGGACCCACTCCAACACATCCATGTCCTTCTTATGTTGGGGGCTCCAGAGCGGGACGCAGTACTCCAGGTGGGGTCTCACGATATCGTTTAAATGTCAAATGAAACATAACTAAATATAGTATACTCTGAGAACCTGTTTTGGAATAATGCTGTACAAACACCAAACAATGGTTACTCAAGTTATAAAGTGAAGACATAACTGATTGTGGAGCATCGCAGAGACACTTTGGTGCATAAAGTGATAGACTAATTTCTATAGCTGTAGAATAATGTATATTGAAAAAACCAATAGGATTCCAACTAACTTGTGCCACTCTAAGGTGAAATCTCGGGGTTATAATAAATAGCTCTATAGAAACATGATCTTGACAGCAGTAAAAGAAACAAATTATATGATAGGAATTATTTGGGCATAAGAACATAATTATACCATTGTATACATACATCCATAACTCATCTCAGTGTGCATCCTGAATGCTGTGTCTGAGCCTAGTCTGTTCACATCAAGATACACAACAATTGGAAGAGATCTAGAGACAATGAACCAGGATGTCAAATGCCACTGTTGAGTTTTTTCTGTCTTCTGCTTGCCTGAGGCAGCCTTTGCCATGTTGAAATAACACTTTTTTGTTTGTTTGTTTCAATGGTAGAAGCCACTTGGTAACTGATCTAAACTGTATACAGAGTCAAAGAATAATGGAGTGACTGGTCCAAGTCAATGTTTCCTCTTTCATGACCTGCCCCCCACCCCTCCCCTTCATTTTCTGCGTCCCTTTACCAGCCCTCTAAAAGCCTGGTATATTTTTGATTGATTTCCAGTGTGGTCCTACAAAAACAGATGGAGTGGGGGAAAGACAGGGAGGGTGCACAGACAGAAGCATGATGATGGAAGAATGGGTGGAGGCACTCCTTAGATGGGGATCATTATTGGAAACATGGATTTGGGAACTGTATATGGAAAATCTGGGAGACAGATTTGATTTGTTTTGCTCTAAGTGTCTGTTCTGTGCATAGAAAGGAAGTTATTTGCTATGTGTGTTTTTATGCACCTGTTAAATGAAATGCCAAACAAATTATGGAATATTGGCTGTGTTGTCAACAAGAATAATAAACATGCCTCTAAAGCACACTGAAGATGTAACTTGGTGACTGTGGTGCTAAAGCAGACTTTCTAAGTTCCAGCTCCTTTGGTCTTTCATTTCCATGCAATTTACTCCTCCATTTATTTAGTGGGGATGTGTGTTTGTTTGGATGCAGACAGTACCATGAAACTATCACTGAGTGATTTTTTTATACTGTATGTAGAGTCAAGAAAGCCTCTGAGCAAAACTGTCCTGCAAAGTTCTATTTCAGTTGGATTGGACCACATCTAAACAAGAGACAAAAGAAAAAATCTGTTTTATCTGTAATGGTCATTTCACCACAGTGAACCTTACTCAGCCAGGACTATTTCAGCTGATCTCCCTTGGGAAGGGAGGTTGCTTGGTTGTGTGGATTTTTTTTGTTTCAGAAAGTTGGCAAGAGCCTGTGCATTAGGAGGATCTCTAATCCTGATCAACAGAAGACGGTGTATGTTTGTTCAGGTGGTTTGTCCTGTGAAAGTGCATATTTGTCTGTGTGTGTGTGTGAAGTGTTTGACTGTGTAAGTCGATTCAGTAGGGTACAATGTGAACACAGGACTAGTTAATAATTTACTGTAGTCTGTGCAACAACTTCTGACCTTGAAAAAACTGTTAGTATGAACCAGACTGAGTATGTCATGATACACAGCTAGGAGGATAATATGATATTGATATAGCTACTGCTTGAGAGATTAATACTTTCCTGGCTCTGGATTTTATAACTGTGTAAATGGTAGGTCATGCCTGTATTGGAAAATTTTGTTTAATGTGCTCTGTGTAAAAAAAGAAAGGGGTGCATTCTCAATTTTAAGATGTAGGTATTAAAATCTTTCATTACATCTTCGTAAATGAAAACGTAAATAGTTTTGGAAATAATATTGAGGATATGATACTGTTTAGATCAATGCAAATGGCCTTGCAAGAAAACAAGTCTTGTCTCTGAACTGTCACGTGAATAATTTTTAATCAGTTAATAGAATGGTTCTAGCTGAAATGGAAGAAAGACAGTCTGACTTACTTGTAAATTTGTGCATTTGCTTACTTGAATAATCAGCTGAGGATTCAGGTTGTTTGCAGTGTACCTCACTAAGAAATAAAACCACACTGACCCTATTAATAGGTGACTAATGATAATTAACTTCCAAAGGCACAGCCATGTGTTAAAGTAGGCTAGGGCTCATTTTGAGATGATGGGAAGAATTAATATAATTAGTGTAAGGTAGAAAAGCAGTGAAGCCATTTAGGCCATTTAGTTTCTTTCCCAGAAGCTTGGGGGTTTTTGTTTGGTGTGTTGGGGGGAGAGTGGGGAGGGGTAGAGGGCTGTGGTAGCCTAACACTCCATTTTGCTTTTAGGGAGTTTTTGCATTCCTTTTTTAGAGGTATGAGATTTTATTATCCATGCTATCCAGTGTTAATGTGTTGTTCATCCCAGGCCTTCCAACTGCTTTAAGAAATAGTGTCTGAGGTTAGAAGAATTGCCTGAAGGTACGCAGTGGGGAAAAATACCGGAAATACAAACAGAGCTGCAAACAGAAGTAAAGACCTGTTATATGCATTCATGAGCTTTAAAAGCTAGGTGACTATACCTGGATATTACTGATTTCAGAAGCTCTCTTCACAGAACAGCTAATAAGGATTACAATTAAAGGGCTGTCCCTGTGTTGAGACTTAATATGTTTGTCTTTTTTCCTTGGGTGTCAGTCTTTGGGTGTATGTTGGTTTTGATTTTTTTCTTGCTTTGGAAATTACTTGTATGTTACCTAGGGAAATCAATGTCTAGTTGTTTTATTTAAATTCGATTTTTTTATCTACAAAAAGGAGAGCAAAAGACAGTAGAAATGCATTTGATATGTCCATCACTGCTGCCCATTCAGGAGCATCTGAAGGAGCTGGGTAGATCTGAATCCCTGAAGCCACATGAAACTTTTTACATGTAGTTCAAGAAGTTAAACTACTAGTCCAGCATCAACCTAGAAAGGTGGCCCGTGAAACTTTAGAGTTGGTTTCAGCAGACAGTATCTTCCTTGGTATCTTAAGCATTCCACACCACAAACGAAGTGAGCAGCCACACACGTTCCCTTTTTTCCAGAAGGTTTTGAAAGATTATCATGTCATTTACTTTGATTCCACAAGTATGAATATGGAAAGTGAAAGAATTTGAAAGTCTTTTACTTCCATTAAAAAAACATCTGTTTGTGGTCTAGCTCATTTTGAATAGAGATTTATTCTTTAGATTTGTGCCTCAAATATGACAATTAAAGAACGAACAGTTAATTGCTTGAATTCAGTTTTACTCAGGTGAATTTGATTCTGAAAGGAAATGTAAAGGTTTTTAGAAAAATTGGCTGAGTTGTGCCTAATAAACATTGAATCTAGCCAAAATTTAACAGTTCTAATAAGCTGTGAATAAGATAGCTTTCCCTCACTTTAGCTCTTCCTATATTTTGTAAAAGGACTAAAGGTCCGGTACTGTGCAGTTGCTGCCAAAGCGGAATTTCACCAGCTGAAACACTGAAGTCAGCCAAAACCATTTTCTAATGATCAGTTACACAACCACGCTTGTGTGTTTGCCAATGTTGAGGGTGTTGTAAAAAAGAGGTGTGGAGACACAGAACATTTTCTGCATTCCTATCCCAGAGGTTTTTGCTGTATTCAAGTTGAAACAGAATATTTCATTTGCATCTCAAAGACCTTGTGTATGTGTTCTGTCCAGTTTCTTTGGGTTTACATGATAATGGGTGGTGTGAAGGATTCTGATGCCTATTGTACTAACTGAGTTTCATCTCCAGTTCTTTAAATCTGTTTACTGCTTGCACCAAAGTTGAGAGTAGGATAGTATATCAATATATTTGCTTTACGAAGACTTCTGCAACAAAGGAGTTGGAACAATATTTATTGCTTTATTTAAACTTGGTATTGACTAATTTTAATATTTCTGGACACATATACAACTATATGCAAGGACAGAAACCCAAACTTTACTGGATTCATTTCTTGTTAGGCAAAACACCTGAAGGGGAAGGATGAGAAGTGAGGGAAATGAATTTCACTACTAAAGTTCCCGTGTAGAGAGTAACTTCCTTGAGCCTAAAGCTGTAAACTAAATGCCGCACGCGTATGAAGTCCAGCAGCTGTGACTATGTGAGCTCAGATAAGCAGACCTGTGCTAGGTAAAACTTTGTACGTCAGATGTACTTTATAAATCAAATAGTACACACGTATATGTGTGGATGCATTCTCTCACTTTCTTCTCATCCATCTGTTGTGAGTTAAAAGTAGCTTTGTACTCACTTAAACACAATGTTAGAATATTTCATTTATGAATGTTTTTCTGGCTATGGTCTGTTCCTGCACTCAGTACGTACTATTAAAAACTTCTTCTGAAGAAAGAATTATATTGATTATTTCACAAATTTTAATTCCATTTCTTAGCTGCAAGCTCATGAGTAATGTTATTTCCCATATTAAATATGGAAGGGTAAGAGGTGGAGAGATTACTGTCAAAAGGATCCATTAGTTGTGCATGTTCAAATTGAGGTGCCTAGGTTAACATAATGTTCACCATTATATAGTCCTTGACGTGTTCAGGGTACAATTTTTGTTGACTTCAGTTGCAGCTGTGTACTCAAGCCTTTGGAAACCAGACCCTAGTGTCTTAAGTCAAGCACCAAGGAAGTTAAGGGGCATGCATTTATTGATCGCCTCTGGAAGGTCTTGGTTGAGTGGCTTGCATCAGGAGCTCTTTGACAGAGACAAGAATAGAGTCCACATTCTCTGGGGCTGTATTTGGGTACCTTAGCTGTGAAACTGTCCCTTCTCTTACTCCCTTACTCATTTCTGCAGCACTCCTTTATTTCTGCAGCAATATCCTCTTTCACTATATACTCTTGACTTGTTCTCAAGTTGATTGACTAATCCTTTAAGCTTCAGAATTAAAATGTATGAGAACTGTTAAAAAATTTCAGTGATTATTGACCACCATCGATTATTTTCCTCCTTGTATGATCTCTTTCTGTGGTCAGAAACTGATACTCTGAAGTGGACCTTTCTTTTAGGATTTGATAACTTGTTTTATTCGTGGTGGTTTGAGTCCACTGCTGGGCTGAGAAGTAAAGTTATTGCATTTGCAGTGTGGCACAATGACAGTGTCAGAATGCAGCAGCTTATCTTCAAATAGTCACAGGGACCTCATCATTACAGCTATGTTTTCTTCCTTCTAGACAGGTTTCTTTTTTCAGCTTTTTTTTCAGAAATTTGCAACCCATTTCTGTCGTCTTTTACCTAAAGTCTACTGATAAGGCTTGCTCAGTCTTAAATCATGAGTTTAAACATTATCAAATTTCAGAAAGCATAATAAAATATCTCATGTATTCAAAAATAATAAATTAGAAGAAGGTATGAGTGTGTTTAAGAAGTCTGCAAGGATGTGGGTATTAAGAGAAAGGTGTTACTCCTTCAGAGATTGAAGAGATGGAAATATGACCGTGAAAGAGGCTAAGTGTAAGGAATAAAAGGCACTGAATGCTCTAGAAGACAGTGAGGACAGACAGACTGGAAGGAAAGACAAAGCAAATGGAGGCAAACAAACATAACAAGGAAAATGCTATAGGGTTTTTGCCTTACATAAATATAATTTCATAATATAATATAGTAAAAAGTTGGTTTACTAAAGCATACTGCCACAACTAGCAAGTGGGAGTGAAAAGAAATAACCATGTTTTATATATCACAGGGAAGAAACTGCAGTCTTGGAATTGAGATATGTTAATTTTAAGATCCAAAGAGCCCACTTCAATGCTGAATAGATTTTACACACACACACACATTTTTGGGGGGTTTTGGAGTCTTTTGTTGTTTGTTTCATTTTGGTTTTTGTATGACAAATGTCTGAATATACAGTGTTTCATTCCAGCTTTTGCCTTCAAAAATCTTGTTTAACCGGTTTTATCTGTTATGTGCTCTGTATGTGTTTATGTACATAATCTCATTTCAACCCTCTGAAGAGGCTGATCTACCATTCTGTGAACTAAAGACAATGTTATATTAACAGCGTGTTTGTTAATGTTTCATATTCAGCTTAAATCATTACTTTGTGACCTTTACCCATTTCTGTTACCATGGGTTAAATTTATATAAACTTAGTTAAAATGATTGCCAAAATTTTACCAACATCCCCAAATACTAAATGTAGCAATGTTAAGGGTTTATGAATGAGTACCAACAGGAGTCATTAACTGATGTAGTGTCGTCACACTTTACCTTTTGTTAGCTCACACTGTTCATGTACAGCACCATTAAACATAAGTCACGTGTGGACTGAAGGATATGGATCCACAATGCAATCTGGACATGAGTTTTCCCTGTGTGGCTTTTTTCTTCATTTGTACTTACTAGCCCTATAGTGTATTTCCTTCTGCTTTCATCTTCATCATCCTAGCCCACTCTAATTCATTGCTTTTGCAAACAGCTTTCAACTCCTTTTTTTGAATGTGTGAGCCAGTCAGTGAATTTTGAATGAATGCTGTGCCTTCTTGCTCATGTAGACAGAACCAAAGAGAATAGGATTACCACTGGCTGTTGGCAGATAGCATCTGTTGTACAGTTTAAACTGTCTGTGCTGTTGCCGCTTTCAGTTTTAGCCTATGAAGTGCAATAATTGGCATTCAGAATTTATCAACATACAGAGTAATTTCTCTGTAATTTCACTGTGGTGGTTTTCGTATCTTCTACTGGCATGGTTTATTAGGGGAATTTTATGCAGAATGTAGTGCGCCATCTCTAGTGACAGAGTGGTAAATTTAACTTAGGGTCCCTACGTGAGTAATACTGCCTTCTGGTTGCTTGGGTCTGGTTGAGTGCACTGCCTTTGTGGTTGGGTTCCGTAGTCAAAGGACACAACAATCTATTTCTGCTTCAGCAGTGTCCGTGTAGGATTAGATGGCTGCTGACCTGAACCTTGTGTAACCGTTCAATATATTGATAGGGATCTCTCTCCACTGGGTTCTCCCTTAATGATGTTGCTACGAGGTCTATCAAAACTACATTTCAGTGCTTGTTTACTTTGCATATCCTTTCTAATGACACCTGGACTCTTTTCTATCATGTTCACCTGTCTTCCCAAGATAAGAGCTGGAGGGGAGGCAGAAGGTAACATGGGGTGCCAGAGAAGACTAGCGGTGGAGAATAGGAGAAGGGAAGAGGCGCAGAGTTTTTTGATACCCTACATTTCTGTGGCAATATGCTACAGGTTATGACATGTATTGGCCAAAGCTATTGTAATTCAGAAGCTTCATTTATGCCAATGAAGAGCTCTGCATGCAATTCCCATTACACTGGGGATAAATGAGTATAGGCTTTTTATCTAGCTAAACCCAGCTGTGGAATTTGACTCTTTTGGAGAACTGATGCTATGTGTGCATTTTCTACGCAAAGAACATCTAAATTGTATTTGTGTGGGAACAGTTCATTCATGTGAAGGTGTAACTTTTGTAATGATGCCAAGGTCATCAGAGACCTGCTGTGATCTGCTTGTTAAGTCCTGGTCACTCAGGCAGCTGGAACTTTAGGCAGGTTTTATGCATATAACCAGTTTATTTCCAAGACTTTAAATTAGGTTAATAAAGATTATGCTTGTGACTTTCCCTTTATACTTCCCTATCTTTTACACTTATGCACCTAGCATCTTGCTAACTTACTGAAATACATAGTGAAAAAGGGGAGAGAATACCTGTTCTGTTCCAGCCACACTAAAATTAAACTGTATCCTAAGATACATACAGCAAAACACAGCCTGGAGCAGATCTCTAGATATGACTGCATCAGTGTAGGTTGAACTTAATTTTGAACTTGTTAGTATGTATGTATTTATGTGTATATTTCTGTATGTAGATCTGGGGGTTTTATTTGGTTGTTTGCTTTTGTGTGAGTGTACTTCTAAGTACATAATGCTTCCTGTGTTGGGAAAGTCGAGAAAACCATGGTAGATGAGGTTGTGGAATCTTCAGGTACAGTATGGGTCTGCTGCAGTCCTTGCTTACAGTGCAGCCCTGTGTAGACGGTTGGATGAAAAAGAACAGACAAATCAACATTCCTTTCCCTGAACTCCCCAGCATGCCTCAGCTGCTTTCACTCGGCTCCAGAAAGGGGAAATGAGACAAAAAGGAGCCACTGGTGGACTGCTTGCTAATTAGTAAAACTTTGCTGTATGCAAAAAGCAACAATTGAAGTAATATATAAATGCTGTTGAAATTTCAGTATGTGAGAACTTAAAGCATCAACCGAGATTCATTTCAGAGCTTTTAACTAGATGTGTACTTAGAAGAACAAGTTTTTTCAGTATTTTCAAAAGACCAGAACTTGTCAGCCTACTTATGCTGCCAGTTTTTGTATAAATTCATTGACCTTGTAGACAGTCTGAGTGTTTTCTGAGTTACCGCTTTATCAAGCTCATTTGCATGATTTTAAAGCTGTTGCTTACTAGAAAACGATCTAGTGAGGGTGCACTTTGTAAACACCCTGTTATATAACTTTGCTTATTCCTTTTGGGTTGGGGAGGAGAAAATTGGGAGCTACAATCAAAAACAGCATAACTGAAAAGTGATTTTCGTGCTTTCATGAAATATTTCACAAAATATTGATTACCAAACTGGTCTATAGGATTCTTTTGTTTTCAGCCAGATAAACACAATTTCACATGCAAAAACATTATGATTCAGTAATGAGTGTGTAATTACCTATTGTCACCAGATAAAGTAGAGGCCAAAGGTATAAATGGATTCAAAAAGGGTTAGAGGAACTAATGGGTGATACATTCATGGAGGGAGAACAGTGAGAGCTCGGAGTGTGTAATGGGGAAAGGCTCGTCCGGTAGTTCTTCCTCTTTGCCCATAAACACCAGCTGTCACCACTGGAGAGAATACTGGTCTGGAATGACTCGTGTGTCTGTTCTGGTGTTCTTACTGTTGTTCAAGGTCTTAGTGTAGAAGGCGGTGGGCCTATATGTGAGAGCCAGATCTTTGTGCAGAGTATTGCTTTGTGTTAGGTCCTGAATGCCTAAGAGCAAGAACAACAAATTATACCTCAGATTATGTTTTTTGGAGGGGATTCTCACTGACAAGTCAATGAAAAGCAAAGATTAAATCCTTCCAGCTCTTTACTCCACAGAATTAAATGTTTACAAGTACATATTTGGTCTCTGTTATAGTATAACAATACAGATAGTGTAACAACATAGAGACATCCGCTCATGGTTTCCACAATAAATGGTAGGGTGTTTTAGAGAGGGTAAGTGGTGAGACTAAGGTGATGATTAGCTCGGAAAAGTTACACATGCTGCAGCCAGTTACCCTGCTAAAAAAAAAAAAAAATCTATCATCACATGATAAATTGTGATGAGTAGTTTATTATAATTTGTCTTTGTGCCATATATTGATTTGAGTTTCTGAAAAAATACCAAGTGTATCTTTTTAAGTAGAAGTTTAACTCAGTAGCTGAACTCCTTCCATCCTCAGGCAGGAACTGAAAACCAAGCAGAACTTCTGCTGAGTAAGTACAGCCCCACGTGTGGGCTGCATGATATGCAGGTGGAGCTGCACCAGTACCACTGTAAGGTACTTCCAGTCTCTATTGCCTGCTCACCGTCTGCTCTTCTGTGCTGACACAGCACTTTGTGGGACCATGTTTTGAAATGGATCGGGGCTTTTTTCCAGTTACACACACCCCCGCCCCCTTTTTTTGGTTTTGGTTCTTTTGTTTTTTTTAGCGTCAGGATCTCTTTACATATGTGTGTATATATTACAGTTGATCCTGTTCCCTAGGTTGATTTACCGTGCAGCCCCACAGATAATTGTGTGGATGTAGAGTGCTATATGTTAGTGCTTGGAATAAGCAGTGGGATGAGACTACCTAAATTGTGTATTGCTGTGGCAGATGCTCTTCATCAATATGTTCTTCCTTAAAGGTCCATATGGCTTTTGATGTCTGTTAAGTTTTTTTGATTACTTGGAATTACCTAACAATGGGATGTGATAATAAAAATATTTTAGGGCTATAGAGGAAGATGTCATGGTGAAAATATGTGATAGGAGGCATGAGACTGTTCAGGTGTTGTTAGGTTACTTTAGCACGTAGGTATGCCTGAGAAAAAAAAAACAACTCCTTGTGTGTTCTCCCACAGTAATATGAATAATAAAAATACATGTGCAGTGCATACAGACTTAAAGTTAAATTCTTTGTTGACATTTTAATGTTTTATTCTACCTATATTTACTGTGGTGCCATGTGCATTTTCTGTTGGAAAACAGCATCATTTTTTTTTAAACATGACATAATTTGTTTTCCCTAGACTGCTGCTGTTCTTGTCAGTGAAAGAAATGCTGCACAAGAGGTGCGAAATAGTGTAGAAAATCAAGTCAAAAAACTGACTGAGGAAAACGAACAGCTGAAGACAACAGTTGATGAGCGAGAGAGTAAAATTGAAGAGTTGCACGAACAGATTGATAATATGAAAGGAGAAGAAAATTCAGCGAAGGAAAAAATAAAGATATATGAGGTAAGTTAAGAAAACAAACTCTTGAAGTAGGCTCCTTCCTGTTTGCAAAGGATACAGTGTAGAACAAAAACTGTCAAGGAGCATGGGCAATGTCATTGGGAAGGTTAAGCAAAACCAGCAGGTTTTCAAGTAAGATGCAGTTTACTGACATGTATAGGAAAGATTTCCCCCGTGAAAACCAGTGTAAAAGCAAGTCACAGCTTGGAACTGGGGAGATCAGTGATGGGCCAGAGTGAACATACTTTATAGCCCAGTTTACTTGTCAGATTAAGGGCCGTACAGCTATTTCTAATGTATCAAATCCTATCATTGCAGGAAGAGAAGCAACAATTAGAAGAAGCTCTGAAATGTGCTGAAAAGGAGGCAGAAGAATTGGTGGTGTTAAAAAGGTCTTTGGAAAGCCAAGTAGAAGATATGCAGGTAAGAACAAGAGCAGTTTGGAATATTTAAATTTTAAATTGTTTATGTGAGTCACCATTGCTTTCTGCAGAGTAACATCTCGTTCTTTTTGAAGTACACTTTGTTTTAAAGTCCAGACCTCACTGCAAGCTTTGAATGTTTCCTGGAAGTGTAGCATCATCTAATTAAAATTATTAAAATTATTTTCTTGCTAAGATTTTTTTTTTTTTAACTTCCATGGATTGAGCAAAATTTCAGGGAGATGAATCACAAAATAAACTTCCTAAGGTTTTATAAACCTATTTTATTATTTTGAATGATCATTCAATTCTGGTTCTGTGTAGGTATTTACATGTAAAAGAATAAAAAGCTGTACTTAGATATGAATAAAAATATTGATAGTAGAAAAATATCAGGAAATTGGCTTATCTTTTTATTTTTTATGAACTTGTCTTATTTGCAAATATTGCATGGAACTAGTATATTTCATCAGAAACCCAGAGAAATTTAATGCATATCACTAAGGCTTGCAGCTTCTGAAATTCTGTATGAAGTCCTCTTTTCACCTTGCTCCTTACTCTGCTCAATGTCCAGGAAAGGATAAGGTTTCTCCCAGATTATCCCAGAAATTAATTGTGTGGAGAATGCATCTACTTCAGAGTGGAGAGGGATATTGGCAATATTGCGTATGAGTAAAGATGGAATGAAAATTCAGATCAGTTTAGTAAGGAGAGGAATGTGTATAAATCCTAAAACTTTTCTTGTTGACATCATATTCTGTATCTGAAAAAGTTACAAACCTAATCTTTCCTCTTTGTAATTCACCTTTGGCATGTACCAAAGAAGCATCTATTGCTACAGTATCGGATAGTTTAGAATTGTCTTAGTTTTGCTTTTAGAAGCAAAGTTTTTAAGTGATTCTATCAGACAAGTCAGACTCAAAAGTGAGATACATATACCTTCCTAGCAACCCTTTTTAAAATGAACAGATGTTTTCCATTGTTGTCTTCAACACAAATTTTACATTACTGTGCTGAAAATCTGAAAATGAAACTTGTCTATAGGTGGTTTATAAACCAAGGGTAGATTTATTAACCAGCATGTTCTCTTGGGTCAGTTAATTGTGATAAAAAGAAAAAAAAAAAACAAGAAGAAGAAAATACTGCTATCTGTTTAAAATGGAACATGCTGCAAGAATATAAGGGTTTAATAATATGGGTAAGGAAGTTTTGTTTCTACAAAAAGATGTTTTTAAGCTGATGTTCCTTGTAACTACATCAGTAAGTGTTTCATCTGAGGCTTTTGGTTGGTTGTGGTTGTTTTTTTTTCTTCTTAAATCTGTTTATCTGTTCTACCTCACTGATTCTCCATATTTGCTTCTATGTGTTGCTGATAGTCTGCACAGTCACGATAGATGGCCCATTGCTTATCATTGAGTTGCATTTTTAGCACTGTTCTCCAAGAACTCTCTTCTGTCATAGTCTGGCTTGACCTTCCTGCACAACAGGAGTCAATGCACCTATACATCTCCTGCATCTTGATTAGCTTTGGGTCAAGGTGCTTGAAAAGCGTGTTCTTTTCTGTTTACGCATCCTTTACGCCATCATGCCAAGTAATGGTGCCTCCAGGCTGGCTGTCCAGATTAAAGAAATCTGGGGAAGGTGACAGATAGAAGTCTGTCTTGTCATTTTATTCACAGCTCATGTCTGATTTCTCATTCTACACTCTTCTTGTCCACCGGATATGAGCACTAGTGGACTTCAGGATGTGATCAGCAGTCGCTTGTGTTTAGCCTTTCTCAGCCTTTCTGTCTCTAGGTTTTTGCTTGTTTTAATGAAGAATATTGTGCAGTAGGCTTATTTGGCCTTGTGTTGCCTTTGGCAATTTAGACAACAAACTTTGGCACAGTATTAATGCTTGTCACAGAGGAAACTTAATTCCTGACTGGCACATCTTGCTTTTTACGTAACACAAATTACTTTTAATGGTGGACTAGCATAAGAAAGACAATGACAATATGAACAGAATTGTAATAGTTGCTATAAACATAGCCAAATGTATACCTCCTCCATTCCGCATTTCTACTCGGAAAAGTTAAAGCTGGAATACACTTAATTATTATAGACAATTTGTCTTAATGCTTTTTTCTAAATTCAACCTGAGAATATTTTCTTTGCGGATGGGCAGCCAAGTAGTTTTTGTAGTGTCTCGTCCTGTGTTATAACCTCTGTTGTAGGGTAACCTCCTCTAGGTAGTCCACTGTTTCAAGAAATGTAATACATGTTAACAGTTTTGCAACATTGAAAAGACTTTTGGAGATTTCTTGAGAAATCTCTTGGGAAAGTAAATACTTTAGTATGCACCTTAACTATAGCATGTATGGTACTGCAATATATTTAAAAGTAAAAATTGTATCAACATTATGAATGGCAATGCCAAGTATTCTGTGCTTTTTTAATTGAACAATCAGAATACAGGATCCTTTCCATGGGTGGAAGATACGAAACATATCTTTTCATTGGGGTAAATAATGGTAGGCACATAGAATTAGTGTTTGCACAGCACTGTAACATGAAATACATTCGTAATTTTCAGTTATCAGTTGAAATAAATTATTGAAAGAGAAGGTTACTTACTGCTAAAGAGAAGGTTCAACTAATATTGTTTGGAAAAATATGGAAGTATCGCAGTATCCTTATAGGTTACTGTGAAAACAAGTTACTACTTTTGTTTTCCTCCATTTTGTTTTCTTTCCTTCTCTGGATGTGTGGAAATGTGAGTGTGTCCTATTGTTATTTTATGGCTCCCTTTCTTCTGGACCACTATCTGTTCACCAATCTGAAATTGAGAAATACTGCTGTAGGGTGAGCCTCACTTGCACTGGAATAACACTTAAGCTTCTGCATAAAGTAATTAATTGCCACTACAGATTGGCTTGTGGTTACACTGTAACTGACAGGCCAGCCAGTTCCAGTGAAAAGTACTCAGGGATTTTTGTATGTGAAAGGGATTCAAATTAGAGGTTATACTTGCGTTGACTGTTGAAGCTGTCCTATGGGACATCCCAAATTTCAAATATGAAATTCAGTATAGTGTATTGAAAGGCTAGATGCTGAGGAAGCTGCACTATTTGGATAGTTGGTAGCAACATTTCCACTGCATCATGTTTTTTAATACTTAAGACAAGTATCATAAATGGACGTTCAGTTGTTTCTAGCATGATGTATTAGTCTACTTTAAATATAAATATTAAGCTAGGCATACTAATTCTTATCAGTATTTTTCTCTTCTATCAGCTAATCTAGAAAAGGGAAATACCGTATCCTAATTTGTGTTGCCCAAGGAAAATGATTGTTGGTAAGAAACTACATGACGTTATTTCCCCTGAATAATATTACAAGAATGAAGCAGTATCTGTTTTTATGCTGGAGTTTTATTAAAACACAGATAATTTCTGTTGCAATGCTCGGTTTTCACGAGGAATATTTTTACCCTATACCTATGTTACCAAGTTTTATGCTGGCTACTTTTCAGCAAAACAGCAAGGACTATATTATTATGCTTTAGTGGTAATTTTACTATTTGAAGAATATATGATTCTATGGCATAGTTACTAACTAAATAGTACAGATGATCATATAGACATCTATTAAACAGATTTTAAGAAAATTATGCAGAATGGTGGGGTAAGAAAACCATAATTTCCACCCAAGCAGAATTCAGCAAGCCCAGACAGCAGTCAGCTATTATACACTTTTCCAAAGAGAATGGTTGTGCATGTCAGCCATCTGATTGTGCGTTAAAAACTTGTTGAGTTGGTAAGAAACAATACTGCTGTAATTTTTTTTTTTTTCAGTTTTGGACTTTTTATGTACCCAAAGAAGCCTTTGCTTTCTCCAATCACTCATACAGGTGATCTACTAGAAGGGGAGGCTGAAAAATGACAGGATCTTTACTGGGTCCAGGAGATGCTTAGTCCTATGATTCTTATGACACGTCAGATGGCTCAGCAGACACTGATGCATCACAACAGGGACACGGGCATGAGAGATTTTAATAGATGTGGGGGAAGGAGAGCATGAAGCACCTGACCTTCAGTTCCTGTGATACTCTGAAGTAGCATTGCCATTGTCAGTTTATTATTGAACTAACTAAAACCAAACTCAGTAAAACTGAAATTTCTCCTTGGAGCAGGTTGGTTATATAGGAATTGCATTTTCCATTAAAATAGTTGTGATTACAACATCACAACACTTTCTAATTTAGTTATGTACTTGGTATTTGTTTTATCATCCTTCCTAGTAACAAACAGTGAAAATATGTTGGTGAAAATAGGGATGCAATACATGAAAAGTACAGCTCTTTCTTTTCAGGATGCCAGAATATAACTCAAAGGAGAAAAAGCTAAATTTCAATCTCAGGGGTCTCAGTCTGCTACATATCTGAAAATCAGGCAAAAGTTAGCATGACCTGATGAAAACAGAGGTGATCCACTGCTTGCATCGAACCCCCTATTCATTATTTTGTTCAAATATTATTATAGCTATTTTTACCTTGGCAATTGCCCTAGTTAGTTGTTGACATTTCTTTTCATATTAGTGATTGATTTTTTTTGTTTGTTTGGTTGTTTTTGGTTTTTTATTGTTGTTGATAACTCTCAGGTAAAGACAGTGACCAGGTTTGCTCTGATGTTTACTTGCCTTTTCAGCACACTGGAAATGCAGAACGGCATCCTGCTGGCACATTTATTCTGCCACAGTGTATTTCACCGATCTTTGTGCGGAGTTTGTTTCTCAAGGATGCATAAATAAACAGAAAAGTTAAATGGTCCGTGAAAGGCTGATGGAGGGGGACGTACGTGAGGTTTTTATAACCTGTTCAAATATGGCACATTAGCAGGGTCCCAAGATTTCAGCAGCTTTTAGAACTGAAGTGCAAAAGTTGAACCTTTTCAAGGTTCTTAAAATCCTTTGGTGTCAGCTAAACTAACTCTGGTGTAGAATTAGGCTTTGCAAAACAACATCTGTTAGCCCACAGCATGTTTTAGGGTTATATATACACTTCTGAGGCATGCACCGTAACTCCTATTTGTATCAGAGATGTCTTGTTGACAGGTTACATAAGAATGTAAGAGAGACAACAAATCTAAAGAAGTATCTAACTTCTAACTTTTGGCAATGTTCTTTCTTTTTTCTTATAATAGAACAATTATTTTTTGAGTTTCTCATCTATATTGCCCACAGAAATACTACTGTGCTTTCACATTTAAAGTTCTTTGAAGTGTAAGAAAGTAGGCATCATAGGTATTAGATATTCAACAAAACTGTGTTTCCAATATTAAAATGTAAAACTTTTTTTGCAATGCTTTTTAGAATTTATGGTGTTTTTAATGGTTTACATTTTTCTGTTGGAACAATTTAAACTGTCCATAATCTGGTTTTAATAAATTTCATGGTGTCTCTCAGACTTCATAAACACAAACCCTTTTTCTAGTCTTGTAGTGTCTTATTTAGAGTAGGGCCATTAAGTTGTTTTATTATGCAGGGAGAAGGAAGAGGTGAGAGTCCCAACAAGCAGGTGGAAGATAACCTGCTTTTCTTGTATTGGAATGAACAAGTGACAGTCAATTATTCTGCTGATGGACAGTATTTAGATGTTGGAAGGTGGTAAGTTCTTAAACATCATGAATGTGATAGCAGACACATTTGGGTCTCCTGGTAGGTGAGCATGCAGCATAGCTCTGCAGTTCGTTCAAAATTTAATCCAGATAATGAAGGTCTGGTTTGAACATTAATGGCAAAAGTTCTTTCAGGAAGGGGATTTCTGTGCTAGGAGCTGCAAAGTTCAGTTTGCACAGCATCTGGCACTATGAGACATGATCTTGATTAAGGCTTATGGGTGCCATAGGAGCACAGCAACGGGGGGAAAAAAAACACCACTAATTATTTCTCACTCACTGGAGGAATTTGTATTTTATTTTATTTTACCTAGGAAGAAATATTCTTGTTCAGAAAACTTTTAAGGGAGCATTAAAGTGAGCAAAATATAGGAAAAAATGAATCCTGAAATGGATATTGAACCTTGTACAGGAGGTAGGATTTGCTGACGTGTGCAACTGCAGAGGAATGTATGCTTTACATATAACAGAATCACGAAAAGGGTCTGCATTTGGTCCTACAAACGTTGCAACAATGTTCCAGGTATTATAGGAAAGATAAAGCACTTCATTGCTAAAGCAATGTTTGTCCTATACTGGCTAGCAAGCTGTAACGCCGTAAACTTTATTTTTTAATTTAAATTTGTCTTAATGTTACCACAGCTGGCGGTTTTACTGCTGCACAGAGAGCGTTGTATAACATTCCTTTAAGGCATTAGAAAATAGGATCTACTATTCATTACATGAATGTTTTTAATCTACTGCAGGAGAACATCCGGCGTATTTCGCAGGAGCGGCAACAGTTAACTCAGCAGTTAAAAGATGAAACTCACCAGAAGGAACAGTTAAAGCAGATAAAGAAAGAAATGGAGAATGAACGATGGCAACTGAACAAGACTGTTGAAGAGTTACAGGTGGAGGTATGAGTTCACTCCAAAGAGGCTGCAGGAACCTGAATATCTGACAGGCAACAAATGAGCTGCCAAACTGTAAAGAATTCTTTTTTTTCAAATGTGTAACGGGAAGTGAAACACAAACTTTACTATTAGTCTCTTTAACATAGAGGCTATTGATAAAAGCTTTCAGGGCTGGAACAGTGGTTGGAACACCGCTATCTCAAAATACTGTTGTAAAACAGTTTTGTTTAGACAAGATCCCAGATTTGAGTTCAGTTCAAATGTATGCTACAGCAATATTTCAGAGTTTTACAGCTGATTCTCAAAATGCTACTGCATTAGACTTTTGCCATCTGTGTGTAAACCATACAACTTAATATTGATATCCTGAAGTGTGATGGCGCAGTTCATTACATCAGTCAGCTGGAAGAACTGCTGACAGACGAAAAGAGAATAGTCTTGCCATATATACTATCAGAAAATAACCTTACAGTTTTGTGTTTTCACACTTCTGCACAGAAACTCATTTGTTTGGAAACATGTTTGATAAATTTTCAGTTTGAAAACACTGAGCTGAATATTGAAGCTGGAGGAAAAAACCTTTTGATTTATGATAGAAGCTTTTGTAGCACTATTTCAGGAAAAGAAAAAAGTATACTTTTTTCCCAGATGTCAGAAATGGTAGAGGTCTCAAGAACATCAGCTTTGGAGCTTCACAACCAGCTTGATGAATACAAGGAGAAAAGTCGCAGGGAACTTGCAGATATGCAAAGACAATTGAAAGAGAAAAACCTTGAGGTAGAAAAATCACGCTTGACAACCATGCGAATGCAAGATGAGGTAATGACTCATAAGTTCACTGACAATTTCTAACCTTTGACCTAGAATTCAGCTCAAATAGTTTTCAAGGCAATGAATGTTTGCTATGATGCTCTTGTGTACTTCGTCGTGAGAGACTGATCTCAATCAGCATTCTTTTGAGTTTCATTCTTCGTGATGATGATCAGCATGTTACTTCTGCTGGGGAAATGGGGTTTCCTGTTTATGACAGATAAATGCAGTGTCTGACAAATGAATGCATCTTAAGTGATAAGCAAGGATTCCATTGGTGATCTGCTGCTCTTCTAATACCTTCTACAGAAGGAACTGAGAATGTGGAAATATTATCGAATTAGGAAAAAAAGCCCCAGCAGTTATTTAGAGGAAAAAAAGGGAAAAAAAATTCTGGCTCTAAAGGAGTTGACATGCTTTCTCCTCTTCCTTCATATGAGCCAAGTTGCAGATTTAAATGACAAAGGTGTAGTTGAAGTGTCTGCCTCTCGGCATGTAAATCTTGTCATGAAGGCAATCCAGTCTTTTAAAGATCTGCATATACTTGCTCTGCAGTCAGAAAAGCTATGAGAATACACAAATGTTTTCTTTATGTAGAATATTTTAATAGCTTGGTTGTTCCAGTTCGAAACTTCTTGTATCTTGCCCTCTTCCCTTAACAAATTTGTTTTAAATTCAATTTAAAAGAACAGCAATAGCAGAAATTATAGTTGCTATATATTACTGTCTTCCTTCTGTATTTATTCCATTCAGGGATGGAGAGTGTTTGTAAAGGGATGAAGACTCATAATGAAATGTGAAAGATCAAACTGACACATTGAGAACATGGCTCTTAAGTTAAATAAATGAGAATACACAGGTTAAATAAGATATGTGTGTGTATGTAAATATGTATACACACTGTGTTTACAGTTATGAAAAATACTTCTAGTGTTATCTGTTACAACTACAAAACAAATACATAGACAAAATTTCAGAACAAAAGAAACCTTAATTGTTTGACAAAGAAATAATCCAAACAGTACAGAAAGGACAAAATATTACCGGTTGTGGAATTCTGCATCTCCACGAGGCAATATTTAAAATCCTAGGGCTTTAAAAATGTGGTGTGACAACTAGCTGCAAAAAAGGAAACAAAATCTGAAAATATAGCATAGGCAGGTTAAACAGCAGACTTTCTAGAGAGACTAAATATTCAGGACAATTGAAAGTCTTTATTATCTCTTTTTTGTGTTTAACAAGAAGTACAAATAGATAATCCTTCCATTCAACATGAAAGAGTCTGTTGTCTGTCAGAATCCTCTTGGGTAGGTGTCATAGTGCACAAAACATTCTTTTTGAGAGTCTCATCAAAAGCCAAGGATTGTAATGATCATGGCAACACGAGTATCATCATCTTGTTCTAGCAGAGAAATTATGAAACTGTCTTGCAGGGTAGTATGGGAGTTCTTCATTGCTGTATCTCCTGTAAGTTCTCTGTGGATACACAAAAGATACCTACCTTGAAAGCTGTAAATCCAATGTCATTCTGAAGCGTTAAATGCATATGAAATGCTATTAATGTGCAGATCTCTGCAATTAACTAGCTGTTTATGCAGAAGTCCAATGTTTTGTTGTGAGGACTTAGTAACAGGTAACAAAATCTGTAAGCAGTCACTAATACATTATTTTAGCTTCATCACTAAAATAAGCACTTCACTGAACCAGAGGAAGAAAGGAAAGGAATAGTATTGCAGAAGTTCCAAAGATAATAACCATGTAGAAAATTGTAAAAATCTTGGCTTGCTGTAACTGGGTGAAAAGAAATAAATAAAAAACACCCCACTATGTATAATTGTCACTGTAAAACCTGTAGTGTGAATAATCTCTTTAGAGCTGATCTTTAACCCGTGTTTATTTTGTCAGTGCCATCTTGTGGATAAAGTAAAAATGACTATGGAAAGCATATTACTCGATGCAATTTGTATCATGCTTCCAGATCTGTCATGTTTGTAGTCAGCCCTCTTTACAGACATCACTTATTTATAGAAAGTACAGTATAAAGTGTACTACCATAATTTTATTGTTTCAGATGCGTCTTATGGAAGAAAACTTGAGGGACCACCAGAGAGCTCAGGATGAGGCAGTAACAAAAACTCATCTGCTGGAACAGACTGTAAAAGGCTTGGAGTACGAACTGGAAGCCAAAAACCACTTAAAAGATGATCGTGCAAGACAAATCAAACTAATGGAGGTAAAAGACATTTTTAAGGGTTCGTATCTTATTAGAACAGATTAAAATAATTTTGGTATTTCACATGGATTCTGCCTGGGAAGAAACAAAATAACTTAATGTTGTTGAAAATCCATGCAGTACTACTGCAGGAATTGTTCTGGTATATTCTAAAGATGATGTGTTAGCATATCTATTGTAGCATGACGTGTTCTGAATTGCAGTTGTTCTTTCATAATTTTAATTAACCTTCTTTGTAATTAATTTTCTGTAGAGTTTATCAGGCAACATTGTATTTATTTTCATTCATAGGCACATCACTCAGAACTTAAAAGTTTTTAGAAGTGGGAGTTCTATTTAGCATCTAATATCAGTTCATTTCCGGAGCCTAGGTAACATCGTTATTTAACTGTTGTTACAGGGTTACCTTCGTACAGTTCAGTTGAACTAAGCTGTCATTTGACTTTCATAAACACTTCTATACCATTTTACTCATATGAAAAGAAATTTGTCTTCCAAGTGTATGATATAACTTAGACATTCTAAAAACAGTCTCTAGAAACATTACAGAATTTCTCTTATTTTATTGAAATAGGTGGGAGTGGTTAAAAAGGGAAACGAAACTTCTGTTTTACTTGTGTCACACAAACAAATTCACTTCCAAGGCTTATCTACCTGCCATCTCTTTTTTCTACATTCTGTAGATTTTTTCAGAGGCATTTCACTTTTCAGGCGTAGTCTTTCAGACAGTTTGAGTCCTTCAAGTTTAAGGAAGAATGCCCTAGTAGCAATCTGAAGAGGATGGGAAAGTAATATGCTGAAATTACTTTTCGTTCTTCCACTTAGGACAAGTTATCTCACCTGGAACTTGAGCTTGATGAAGAAAAGACCAATTCGGATTTGTTGTCTGAGAGGATCAGTAGATGCAGAGAACAGGTACTTGAACAAATTTTCCAACTGTTGTATAATGATGAGGGAAAACTGCTATTAAGATCACAAACAATATTGATGATCAAAATAATGACTAGCAATAGGGTTTATATACTATACTTAAGCAGAGTATGTAGATCAAAAAAACCAAACTTCACAAACATGATTAAATATGCTCTTTTACATCATCACAGACCATTTTTTTCCTGTTTTCCTAACTGGAAAACTGACACAGATTCCATATAAAGATTGAAGACCAGTATCATCTTCTGATATTCGTGATGCATTAAGCTTCATCTAGTAATCATTGATGCATGCAGAGATGATGCTATTTTAGGCTTAATGTTAGGTGGTGAAGCTACCACAGAAAGCCTGGTTGTAGAAAGTATCTGAGATTGAAAGATCACAATTTTTTAACCTTACCGAAAAGTAGGCGAGTATAATAAATCCTTGATTTCAAAGAAGCAGAAGCTTAGGAAATTGTGGAATTAATTAGTGAAGTCAGCTGCATTGAAGATGCTGACCAATTTCGACAGAGAGGAAACTTTGTTTTCATTACAAGTGTAAAAACTGATTAAGCTATATCAAAGATAAGACAGTTGGAAAGTGTTTTCCACGTAAAAACATCCGTTGTTAGTTCCAGAAGTGTTACATGAGTAGATAGCCCAGAGAGAGCGGAAGAAGGTTTTATTAACAAGGTTGTGTCTCATGGGGCAGAAAATGTAAAGATAAAGTGAGATTTGCCGTTCTCAGTGAGATGGATCATAGTAGTTGAAACAAGTAACAAAAAGGTTCTTGGCTGTAGAAGTAGAAGAAGTTGTGGAAATTGTATGATGTGGTATCAATCAATATAAAAAGTAATCCAGGTAGGCCACCTCAAAGAAATGAATATTTTGCCTCTGTCTTCAGTAAGGCCAGTGAACGTGCGGGTGGGGGGAAGTGGAGTGGGCCAGTCGAAATGCGACCATTAAGCTGGATATTACTGAGTCTGAGAGTGTTCTGAAGAAAGAGGCCGTAATAGTATTATTCAAGATTTCTGAAAGAACTGACCTATGCAATTATAGGTCCTGTAACAAAGATTTATAATAAACCAGAAAAGTAGAGAATAAGGCCTGATGACTGAAAATGTAACTAGAGCATCCATGGTCGAGTGGTCAGGATTACGAAAGTTTTTGAGTAGTCCACAGAAAGGAATATGGTGATGTGGCTGTCTTGGAATGTCACTGCCTAGACAATGTTCTTTGCCTTAGTTTTACATTTTGAAAGATGGGGAACTGATGCATAACTCATTACAGTATGTCTATTACTGTAGCTTTACGTTAAGTGCTATATCTCATCAGTAATTTCCTAGAAGTCCAGGAGACAATTTGCATTGAGATACAACCGATGATAGTCTGTTCTGTTTTCATTTCTTTCATTCTCCAGAAAAAAAGAATAGCTGACATTCTTTTGAATAGCTTTAATTTCAGAGGGAGAACAGAAAGTAAAGTCTTAGCTGCTATGTCTTTTCAATGAAATTTTATGTTCCACTGAGGCAGCTGGAGAGTTTTAAAGTGAGTTGGAGCTCAGCTTTCTTTCACGTGTCCTTCAAACACCAAGGCACCATTACTACTTTTTTGGACTCAGGTTACGGAGATTCTGTTTGATTGCAATATAGTCTTTTTGCTGTTATTCCATTGATATTGTACAGACTTTGAGTCGGTGAAATAGAGTCTAAAGGACGCATAGCAATGTGGGGTCATGCTATTGTTAAGTTAGGAAGCCTTTAGCAGTAGAGTCTCATAGCTGCACTGGTGGGTACTGCAATAAGTTGACTTGTTAACTGAATGGAAACCTGAAGTACAGATGGGTGACCAAAATGTTACATAAAGGGTGAAAGACGTGTTTATTTTGAGGTCTGAAGTTTCTCATTTCACACATGAATTACAAAGGTTGCTTTGTTTTGATTTTATGCCAGAATGACTAAGTAGTCAAATTACTGAAGTGTATTTTCAGGGTCTGCTAAGCATTTATAATAACATGAGAAATTATAATGGATTTGTTTTGGTAATATCTGTATTTCTGTAAGTGTTTTTTTTATTATAAATGTGTTATTTTAATATACTGATAATGAACTATAAACTCAAATTCCTAGTTAAAAACAAATTGAAACAACTGGTTCAATTTTACATAAAACTAAAAGTTTGAATAAACATTGGCAAGACTGATAGTTCACATTTCATTTACCGTGAGCATTTACCATATTAGCAACTCTGGAAAGTGCAAAATGGTCAACAGACATGCACACATAGAAAGCTAGAGTGCTCAGCAGCCCTTTGAGTCTAAAGCGAGCAGGGACAGGGCACATTTTGGTACGTGATTAGTTTTTTCCTACAAACAAGTGCAATGAAATACCTCTTGCTGTTTTGTTTTTGCAAACATAATTGACAAATACTTAAGGTACCCTCATCAATTCCTGTATTCTGTGAAAATGCAAACGTGAGTGTATTGGCTTCAGAGTTGTTTCCCGTAAGAGTGAAAAATGGACTAATTAGTTCCCATGACAATTTTAGAATAAATACAGAAGGATAAAATTGCAATGACTGCATCATTCACTTGCTTTTAGTAAAGTGTTCCCAATGGATAGCTTATATCTGCTTTTTAGCTGGCACCGGATATGGGAAGCAAACCAAATGTGGACAAGAAGGTTGCTTTTTAGTTATGAAGGATCAGAGGGGTTTGTTTGGCTTTACCTTGTTTGTTAAACATCAGGTTTTTTGGTCACATACTTCAGAATTGTTTGTGTGGGTGTCTCTCTTTCTATATAGGCACATATATATATATTTTACTTTTCTCCATTTAGGTATTACCAAGAAACATAGGCTGTGAACCTAGTGCAAGATGGTAAACAATGGTGATAGCATCCAAAATATTAGAAATCAAATTGCTTTCACTAATAATGAACTCAACAGCTGCTTCTAATCCTAAAGCTGGCATAAAATGCTGTTATGTCTAATAAAGCTTTGTAAAATCTGATACTATTGTTTTTTTCCATTCGTTGTTGTTAGCATTCTTCAAATCCAGCTGTGATAGCTGTTGCCTTAAGCTGCAGAAATAGTTTATTCTTTTAACATAATTAGAATATGTTAGATATGGGAAAGGTAGAATGTGAAGCACAAAGCTCCACATGGTACATACCCAAAGCAGATCTTAACTGCTGTGAATAAAGGAAAAGTCTGAGCACATTTGGCACACAACTGCTTTTTTACTTTGTGCATGTTTGTGTGTTTACCAATGAAAAGTGCAAGGAGGTCCTAATCAGGTACAGTACTCTTTGTCTCTCCCACTGTTTTTCTGCGAGGTTGCTTTTACCATGATGTGTCCAACAACAGCAGCAGTCATCTTGGAAATATAATAATTGTCCTCTAAATAATTCTTTAATTTGAGATCTTGGGAAGATTGCACAAATTTGTTACAGCCTTTGAGCATGGTAAGAGCGTAGTAGAATTTTGGTTCAGGAAGCAAGTTGCTACGTAAAACAAAAAGCCTTTCTTTAGTTAACAGTTGCATTTTTAAAAAGTCATTCATTTTACTATAAATTTTACCTTAGTTTTTCAGTGTTTATCTTCATGGCTAAGGCAATTACAGTGGAATGAATTATTTGTAATCCTTCACATTACAGGTTTTGAAATATATATTTAATGAACAAATGCAGATATTGTATACAAAAATGATTCTAATTTTTCTGTATAAATTCATATTTTACTATATACTATATTAAACATTATTATTATTTGGCTGCTTTGTGACAATGAGAGCTTTCAGGAAATCACCCAGCTGTTGAGAACACAGCCACATGCTAACATTTGTAGTCCAGTAACTGTTATGACCTTAGTTTCCAGGAATGCCTTCTACTGTTCTGAAACCATACTGTGACATAACATATGCAACTGCATGCATGCTACCCTTGTGTGTATTCATATACTCATTTCAAAGCTACAGAAACAGTGTAAATTACTTCTTTTAAACATGTAACTAAAAATATATCTTTTAATATTACAATGTGGTAAAAAAAAAAAGGCCTAAGGGAAGATTTCATGTGCTGTACTTGTTTAACCTTCACATTCTTAGCATTGTTTTCGGTTTTTTTTTAATGCAAAAATTCCCAATGGCTTTTGAAAGACCTTTAGTGAGATAATTCTGTAACTTAGAGCTGCTTAACTGTGTTCGTATGTTTATACAAGTTCATATTTAACTGCTGTAAAGCAGGGAAGAACGCTGTGGCCACTGAAACCTTTGTCAGTCTTTTTGCAGGTACAGTAACTGGCATAGATGTTCACTGTGTTCCCCAGGTGATATTCACCATAGTAAACATTGTGCAGGGATTAGCACAAATGCTGTGGTGACATTAGCTGTGCCTGCAAAGGCATTTGTAAAGTCTTGAGGGCAGTCTCAGTGGGAATGAGAGGCAAGAAAAGTATATGGCCACTACACATTTTTCCTTTAATGCCAAAGTTTAAGTAGCAGCTGTTAGGCAGTTTAGAGTTTCCTTTTGATCCTCAGATTTTTTTTTTCCAGCCAAGTCCAATAGTGAGATAAACCAAACAAATTCTGTATTCTTATCTTGATTCTGTATTGATCAGGTAGTTTTTTAACATCTTGCATATGGAGAATATACTTTCCTTTTGGTTATTGCATATGCAACTGAAATATTTACTGAAACTGTAGCAAAAGTGTTTTAACAAAGCAAAAACCACCCCCTCCCCAAATCCAGAAGTCTCTGTTCTCCTGGTATGACAGACATAAAATTGGCAGGAGAAGGGGAGCAATGTTCATACCCAGTATGCATCGGTCTGTTGACTATTCTCATGGACATAGAAAACGGTAATTGTAGAGTGTCTCACTGAGTTCCTAGGCACTTCTCTGCAGTTATCAGTTTGTGTTTAATGAAGTGAAACTTTAAAGTGGACTAGTCAGCAACTTAAAGGTAAGGTGCTGTTTCAGACCTTCAGACTTAAGTATGAACAAAACAGCTGTAGAAAGTGAAGACTGATGTGATGTTCCAGAACTCGGTTCTCTGCCACATTATAGGTCTATCATGCAATATTTTAGAGTTCAGTTCCCTGCTACAGAATATTTATATTGAACATTAACAATACCCAGTGTGGAAAATACCTAGAAATAATATAGGCTTCCCGAAGTGGAAAATGGTATTCAAGACTGTAGTTGTAAACTTCATCTGAAATCATGTGTATGTCTTGATTTCTGAGAAATAGCAAATTTTCTCTCATTGCGTGGGTGTATGTACTGTATGTATATATACACATACAGTGTCATATAGATAAATATTTTCATATAATTTCTGTCTTTACTTTCTATAATAGATTGAACAAATGAGGACAGAGCTACTTCAGGAAAGAGCTGTAAAGCAAGATTTGGAGTGTGACAAAATTTCATTGGAAAGACAGGTAATTGCAGCTGGCATATTATCACACTAGCAAGATAACAGGTTGGATATTTGCCTTCATTAGGAAACTCAAATAAGCATTTAAGTAATGCTGGTAGCTGGCACTATCCCACCAGAGTGTGCTGCTGGAAGTATGTGTTAGTAAGAATAGATTAAAACCGTGAGTATCTTAATACATATGCTCAAAAAAAAATACTGCAATCTTGAATTAAGTCTTCTCTTAGTATTTTTTTCTTTCTGTATCCCCTGTTTTAGCTTGAGGTTTGTCACAGTTTATATATTTCGTATGCTAAACACTCATACTATGCATACATCTGTTTATATAATAAGACATTTTTGTTGTAGTGAGTGCAGGCATCTCTCTACCACACAAATTCTGTCTATACATTTGAGGATCGAAGACATTAAAAATAAGAAATGTGATAGTTGATACAGTACACTGTTTTTAGAATGAAACTGAGATATCAGTATAGAAATTTTTAAAAAGCACATATACAGAAAAGACTATGGAATATCAAAGACACTGTTACCTGATTTAGCTGTAAATCCTTTGACTGCATTTGGAGGGACTGTTCTTCAAAGTCTTGACAGTACTTCAGGATCACTTTTGAAGGCAGATCATCATTTCAAGCAATTGTGATTTTGGTTGAGTATTTTCTGTGGGAGCACACAAGTGAAAAAATGACGTGTCTCTGAAAGAAGAGATACCGATTTGATAGAGAACTGCTACTCTCTGTTGTCTAGGAGGGAATATGACTCATCTTTCAGTATCTGTGATGGAAAGCATGTTAAAAATACTTCCTAGCTTTTTGCAGCGTTTTATTGTGCAGCTCAGTGGTCTTTGAAAGCAAGATTACTATCATAGGCCCCAGCTGAGATCCAGAGGAACGCTATCTTAGCAAGTCATAGTATTATTGACAGTCTTAAGAACATAAAACAATTGTGATGAGAATTTAGAAAACGTGTTTATACCAGACACCTAATTTGGTGCCTTAAATTTTATGTGAAATTAATCCCATTTTATTTGTTTGAGAAAAAAGAATGCCACCTACTGGTATATTCCATGTACATCCGTGTATTTTAGTTCTAACTTTTGTATCATACCTTTTTTAGTGTTTTGAGGTCTGAGATCGTGGTTTGAAGTTCTGTAACAAAGAGCTTTATTTTCTGTTCCTCATGCAACTCTTTTTTTTTTTTTTTATTCTTTCCTGGCAACTTTATCATTAGGTTCACATTGAAAACCTAAATTACCTAGCCTCATAAAAATTAAAGTGTAAATCTGAGCAGAAAGTCTGCTTTTATAAATCAACGCAGCTTGCGAAGTTTTTCAAACTATGTAGTAGGAGTAGCATTGGATAGTTAAGAAGGGAGGGGGGAGGGAGGAACCCCACAGTAACAGCTTTGATAAAATGGTATTGGATGCAAGTAATTTCTTTGTCTACATATTTTAGCTGTAGACCAGTGAGTTACAGGGGAGGAATACAGAATTTGGCAGAGTAATTGTGTGGAGAATAAGACAGATCAAATTTATCTGAAAAATTTTGGCATGTTAAAAAAGTTGTTGGAAGGGGCTTGCAACCATCTGAAGTTCAAGGGTCCATTTAGGCCTAAAATTTTAACTCAAGCTTAGCACTGATTTGTTTTTTAAATAAAGCACCGTAATAGAAGATTTGTTTGATTTGTTTGTAGTAAACAGTAAAATCTCACTGACTCTCTTTTTCCATATTTACTATATTAAATATATACTGATCACCTTATGTTTGCCTGGATAAATTTGTTTTGTGTTATGGTGATATTTGTTGATATGAGCATGTATGTAGTAATCAAGTATGTTCAACTACAGAACAAAGACTTGAAGAGCCGAATCCTTCACCTTGAGGGTTCTTACCGATCCAGTAAAGAGGGCCTTGTTGCTCAAATGGAAGCAAGGATCACAGAGCTAGAAGAACGACTTGAAAATGAAGAGAGGTGAAACTAGTTATGTTAAGATCAAAACATGCATTTTTATATTTGTTAATATGGCTTCTTGCTAATATGAAGTCTCTAATACAATTAACTTCATTTTTTTTTCTCACAAGCACCAAACTGAAATGGTTACTGTTTCAAACAACTATTGCAAATTTTCCCTTATACTGAAAGCACATTAGAAATTGCCGTATAAATTTAAAACTGGGCACAGTGCTAACATGCTTCCGTACCTCATTATTTTGTCAATGTCTAATATGAGTACCAGGCTTAGAAATATTATCTATAGTTTAACTCTTCGATTTTCATGGTCACTTCATTATTTAATCTCTGAGAAATGTTTTGGTTTTTTTCTTAATGTTGCTCTGGAGACAGAGAAATTCATGGAACCAGTAAGTCAAAGCAAGGGCCATTAATATTTATTTAATTCTTAGAAGATTGCTAAGGAATTATGTCAGCAGGATTGGAATTATTTCAGTTCCTTTTTTTACAAACCTATCTCTTGTTTTTTTCTAGGGATAGAGCTAACTTCCAACTAATTAACCGCAGACTTGAGAGAAAAGTGAAGGAGTTAATGTTGCAAGTAGATGATGAACATCTCTCATTGACTGATCAAAAGGACCAGGTAAAGGGAAAGACTAATATGCAAATGTTGGATATTCATCCTACTAGCACAAATCATCATATATATGAGATAGATATGAGAAGAATATAGGTAGATACTGATTATTCTGTTTATGAACTCCCGTTTAGTGAGATTTGCAGTTCCCATTGTCATCATGTTCTTTTGTCTAGTACTAAATTGTTACTCATTTCTAAAATTCTGAAAAGGAAGCACTTATAGAACCAATGCTACAATTATTTTAAGAAATAAAGCCAATAGCAGACAGTATATGATTCTAAAAATATGTACACCAACATATGCTCCTGTAAGTACATGCACCAACAAATAGTAAATTCTGTTTCGCCACCATAAAATTTTCTTTAAAGAAAGAAGTTATTTATTGTTAAATGTAGCCTATAAGTATTAAGCATGCGTTGATACTCTAAGAGCAATGTGCTCTACCATTCCTGTGGTTAATACTCTGCCTAGAGAATAAACACTATCTTTCAAATTGCAGACACCTGTTAAGGGACCAATCCTTTAAAACCTTCTGGGTTTTTAAAACATATTTCATAATATCTGTCTGGTAAAGTTACTTAACTTATACCCACTTATAGCTCCAGTCTTCCCTTATTGATAACCAACTCTTGCTAACACATAATACTATCTTACTCTACCAAAGTTATGTTCGCTTGTTGCTGGTTTTCTTTCTTAAAAAATTGTATCCCATCACTTTTCTCAAAGTCTGATGCTGACTTTCGAATATTTCTGAAGCACAGGATTACAGTGTCACTATGCTGGCAAAGTTTGTCTTCTCCCTCTCATAGATGCTGGAAGAATAAAATTCCTTTATTAAAATAGTCCTCTAATGAGCTGACATGTGAATATTTCAGTTGAGTTTGCGTTTGAAAGCAATGAAACGTCAAGTTGAAGAAGCTGAAGAAGAAATAGACAGACTGGAAAGTGCTAAAAAGAAACTCCAGAGAGAACTGGAAGAGCAACTAGACATGAATGAACAATTGCAAGGACAGCTAAATGCCGCAAAGAAGGAATTAAGGTAGGATGACTTGTCAGACCTTACAATTATGTATCACACCACCATTCACAAGTTTGACCTCTTGCTTCTTTAGTTCATAAACTGAAGGCTTCCTCCAACAAACTTGAAGTTTGTCGTAAGCAGGCAGAATTTAAGAGACAGACCTGTGAAACTCTTCTGCATTTCCTTTCTCTACAAACTTTCTCCAACTCTTTCCAGGTGCTCTAGGTGCCCAAATCTTGGTTCCAAGATCTGCCTGCTGAATAAAGTCATTGAGGCAGGGAATGAAAAATGGAAAAAGGTGGTGGAACTCAACACTCTTATCATTTGTAGTAATAAAAATTTCCTGCTAATGACTGAGAGGTACGATCATCCTGTGTTAGTTTTCCTCAGCCATCGTTGAACATCTGTGTGTGAAGTTTAGTGTTTCCCCTCTCTGTGACTTTAGTTAGAGGTGCTTGAAAGTATGATTGATTGATCTTCATTCTCTTGCGTGTTTCCTTCATGTAAGATGTAGTCTATCATAAACTGCCCCTATTGGAGCACAGGTTTCTTTGAGGTCTTTTAAAAATGTAAATCTTACCTGTCAATGTTTTAAGCTTTGCATAAGTGTTCTGCATGTAGCAAAGACATATGTATTTTGTTTTAGTAGACTGAAGAAGTCACCAAGTAAAGTGTTGGCTGATTCTGATGATGATGATGATGACGATGATTTCAGCACGGACGGTGATAGTCTCTGTGAAGTACCTTCAGGAAATAACTTTTCAAAACATGATGACAAACAAATCTAAATAAGTATTGAATCTGTGATTCCTTGAAAGTACTGGAAGAATAACAAATTATCAAGAGACTGGATATTCTAGAAGCCAAACGACATAATGGGATTTAAGAGTTGGGAATATATTTCCATCCATACTATGCCTTTTACTTATTTAGATAACCACTGCTTATTATAGAAAACAGGATTGCATAATGAAACAGCTATAAAACATAGAGAGATATATATATATATAACTGTTACTGAAAACATGGGGATAATGTTTCACATTGGAACTGTGATTTTGCTAAAATTCTGTTTAAGTAAAAAGCCATTTGAAAGTAATTAAAAATTAATTTGTAGTTGTTAAAACCTTTTTCCTAAAATTAAGGAAACCACAGAAGATTATTTAATAATTGTAAGTAGGGAGAAATTATGTATAAAATGTAAATATTTTAAACCTGATCTTTTTATTGGCTACTTTAGTACTATTTTGTAAAGTTTCAAATATTATATAAATCAGTTTCATATGTATAATACTTAAATTTACATTGAATGCTATATTTGGGTTTTAATTAAGAAGAAAACAAGTGAAAATGAATACATTTTGTGCATTGCAGAGCAGACTCTCAGTTCCTGAGCCAGGAAGTACATTTGCGTTTTAAAACCAGGGCAAATTTTATTGTATGTATTCTGTGTATTAGAGATCAAATGTTAATCCTGCCTGTTGACTTTAAAAGGACCATCACGTCTGCATAATGCATGAGGCTTGCCTACAGCTTTCTTGTAAACCTCCTTTGGGAAGCTTTCTGTTCTTAGGGTGAGAATGAGGTCAGTTATTACTTGGCATCTTTCGTTCCCTGAAGATGACTCCATACTGCCAGAGGCACAACATGATAGGCCTGCTGATTTGTGGGCATCAGTACAGGTTTATATTAAAGTCTCCAAGGAGTCCCAGTCATTCCAGTAAAATTGCTTGTGGTCTTTGAATGAAGTACATGCTTAAATTTGTTAATTGATCCCAAAATGTTATGCATCTGGCAAGAAACTGCACCAATGAAACAGAGAGCGCATAATCTGATTTTTGTTTCTGAACTGTTCTTGAGCATCTATTTGTGATGTATTGTAGTGTATGGTCATATACACAGATATATATTAGTATTTCAGTTTACAGAAGTATTGGCATTTTGGGTGACCCATCTGTTCAACAAAATTTGCGGGAAATTTAAAAGAAAAAAAAGCATTGCAGATTTTTTTAAAAAACATTTTCCATTTTATTTCTAAAAATGTTTTTTTGCCATTTGTATTACACCAGACCATTTTTGCTCCTTGAAAATCTAGAGTTCTAAGGAATACTTTAAGCTGAAGTTGCTGGGAGCTTCCATTACTCCCACAAAGGCACCTACTGAAAAGGACGAAGTTAGCAGCTCTGACAGTGAGGCTGATAGACTTGGTTAAGTCAAGAATCCTGACAATGGCAGTATCCATTTTCATACGATTATATGAAATGAAACTCCTGCCTGCGGGATCAGATGTATATTCATGCATAGCGGTTTACAGACACTTTTGCCATGTAGTTCCCTTCAACTTGATTGTGATGGTTTGAGATCTATGGGAAATAATATGAATGGCACGTGTCTATGTCTCTTATCTTTTCAAGTAGCATACATCATATGATTTTTTTTTTGCAGTACTAGCTTTAATATTTTGACAACATAGAAACAGCCTTTCCTCCAAGATCTGCACTATACTGTACTGACAATCATCATATAACGTGCTGTGATTTATTTTTGTTGTTTTATTTGCATGTTTATGTAGTCTTAACTTTAACCAACTGATTCCAATCTCCAGTACTCTGTCCTAATGTTCATAGATGACCATTATTTCAAACCACTGGAAGAAAATAACTTAATATTGCATCTACCTCCAGTTACACTAAACTGTAAAAGAAAAATTCACTTAAAACAGTCAGTCAGCGAGCTCTTTCAGGTCTACTTTGTATGTGCACATAGCTTGATATGACAATTGAATTTCATATGGAAGATATGTTTAAAATGTAACAAGAAAATAATTATCTGGATAATTATCTGATGCTGTAAACAAATTTCTGCATTTTCTTCTTTTTGGATAGCTACTTTTTTTGTAATTTATAAAGTAGGTGGCATGTTTAATATCTAGAACACTCCTTCTCTCATTTGATCTTACAATAAGGTAGAAGGAGGGAGACAAATTGTTACAGGCTCCTGGTGGGAGAGATCCTGCTTGTTACACCTCCCTCCCCTCCATGTCTTCATAAAAAGAACTGATCTTTAGTCTGCTCATTTAAACTTGGAAATGGTGTCTCCTCTTTAGAGTTCTCAAAGGATATGACTAAAATCAAAGAAAAGATATTGAAAAGGGTATTTCAACTTGTTCACAAAACAGGCAGTAGCTCTGTTTCTTGGTACATGCTAGCTATTGTGAGGGTAGGGTCTAGATCTTGGTTGCCACAAAAAACTGTAATAGTTTAAGGATGTCTGATTTGTTCACTCCATCTCATGGCAGTTTTTAATCAAAACTACTTTTAAGGTTTAGTTTGGAAAAATTTACCTGATATTTCCAAGTAAACTGTTTTTAAATGAGTTTCAGAAGAAGCTCTTGACCTGTAAAAGGAAGCAAGAGAGAGAATATGTGAAGAAACATGGTTGTGAGACATTTAGTCCCTAGAAGTGTGTACAAACATCAGCGTTTCGGGTGTATTAGAGATATGGCTTGAATTCTGAGCTGGAGAGACCTTCAGTTTTCTTCGATGATACCTTAGTATCTCATAAACAGACCCAAGCTAAATCACTTTTGAAATAAGCCTGACCTGATGAATTATACAGTGGATTCATCTCTCTGTGTAAGTAATCTGTGATGAACAATGAACTTTTTGTCCTCTCTGGGATTAATGGCCCTTCATATGCTACTGTGATTTTGACCATTTTTATGTGGTGAGAGATTTTCTATAAAACAATATTTCTTCCCATTAAAATTCTATTCTGCCTAAATATACATGTTCTTCAAACAGCTGTGTAAGATTAATATTGCCGTATTCAATTCCTTGACAACTTGTGCCTTAAGAGGACTTACACAGTCATTTGTAATTCCTGGTTTTGAGAATCAAATGCAAGTTATATTTTGAGCATTTTCACTAATCTGTTACACTCTAACAGATCCTCTTGGTTCCCTGAGACTACTTTTGTAGATAGGAGAATACAAGATAACTTCTACAGGAGTGTTTTGATGTTTTAAATCAGTAACATTTGGCAACTGCTCCAAGATCTTTCAATGGCAATTGCTATGCAATGCAAAATATATAAATGTAAAAGAAACAAGCAAACAAAATCCTCATGTCCTCCATAGACTCCTCACTCACTGTCCAAGTAATAAAATTAAGGATATTCGTCGCATGTAATGGATTTTAATGTCCTTGAGTTTGAAAGTCATCTCTTTTCATAAAAGCATTAAGGTCTTTCAGACATCTTACGTCTTTTTAGTGCATGGAGAAAGAAAAAGGAGTCGTCGTCTTCTTGCTGTCCCCTGTACTTGCTTCCCTGCGCTGCAGTTTAATTAAGGAAAACCCTATACTATGCAAATACGTTCTTAATTCAGCATTGTCTGCTGCTTTTTATTGTTCAACCACCATGCAGGTTTACCCCCTACAATGTAGCCTCTTGGTGATGAGACAATAACTTGCTGATTAATCTGCGTATTCCTCTGATTTCTCCTCATTCTTCTCAACTTAATTCTTTTTTCCTGATTTAATAATCTGTTCTGATTTATAGCGGATTTTCTAAATTTCCAGAAGCCATGTACATTCCTTATTCTTCACAGACCAGCTGTGTGATTTGCTGAGTGAGCTACACAGTGCAATAGCTTCAGTTTTCAGGCCTTTTCTGGATCACGCAGAATATTTCAGTAATTAAATGTTGATGCTTTTAGCTTACTGAAGGCTTCCTATGAGTAGAGCTACGCATTTCAGCTGCTTAATTTCTACCAACTGCAGTTATCAAGTAGCATTGCAAAATGTTCAAAGACGTGGCTGAAAGAGCAACATTGTTTAGAGATTGACTTTTTGCATAAGGTGCTGATTACATCAGATATTTAACCCTCTGACCCTACTATGTTATAGCAGGGAAAATTTCATTGTTATTTCAAAACTTATTCAGGAGCACTGGGCCATTGAGAAAAATGTATAGAAATGAATAGAAAGGGGTTTTTTTGTATTACATTTTTTTCTTTTAACATGTAAGAAAGGAAGGAATAAGAAGGGGAGTAAAGGTCAACAGACAAGGTCAAGTGCAGCAGTGAATTGGGCTCACCTACCTCAGTAGAAGTGTGACCCGTTAAGGGTTAGTACCAGTGAACCTCATGTGAGGTCAGCAGAGGCTGTGTATTTTATCTAAGAGGGAACATGTGGTCTTTTCTCCACTTCTGATAACAACTTGTTTTGTTCAGATCCTGAAGCTTCATCTCATTAGCAGAAGGACAGGCAATAAAAAAATGTTAACTTAAATTCTCAGCACAGGTGGATGATGAAAGTTTAAGCTCTCCAAGTTGCCAGTAGGAAAACTGTAGGAACACTTCTATGCAAGTGCAGAGAATGGACTCATTACAGGTAACTTGAGTTTTTCTGTGCTTTGTGTGTACTTCTACTTTTAAGCAGAATGTGCTTTCTGAACAATACTTTATATATTAGGTTACAAAGCTATTTTCACTAGTTTCAAGCAGTCCCTTTACTTTGGTTGCATACAGTCCAGCTATGATGAAACCTACCAACGGCATAATGTGAAGGGAGAAAATGTAGACGGTAAGAAAGATCAATGCAGTATCCAGTTCTCATTAATTTGATTTTGACCTTCCCTTCACTCCTTTTAAAGAGCCTGGCACTGAATGTTGCTTAAGCCATCTTAAACCTACAGATATCTGACTTGGGCGGGGATGGATTTAAGATTTTATTTCCAGGGAAAGACTGTAAAGGTTCATCAGGATGGTAGGAAGCACACTGAAGTAGCGCTAGGAAGTGCCTATTTCCTGTGTGCATTTGCAGCAAAGTTTCTCAAGAGAGTCCAGCTGAGACAAATGATCGTGCTGAAAAAGGAGCAGCGTATGTTTCTGATGTTTCTGTGGATGCATTGTTAATGGAGACTGAGCAGCTGCATATCCCTGTGCAGCAAAGGTAAGTTCTGTTTTGCAGAAATGCTTTCAGCATCTTCAGACCTTGAATGCTCAAGTGCCTGCCAGTATCAGAAGTATCTATTTTGTGTGACACACTTTTTATGTTATCCTTGTTCCAGAGAGAAATTGTGTGTGTAGTTCTGTGTTTTCCCTTGGATTTTGCTTTTTGTCAGAGTTGTGTTTACTTCAGTGTTTTTTTGTGAGAGAGAGAGAAAACTTTGCTGCCTTGGGAGCGGAAGGAGAGATGAGACTGGGGCTCATCCCTGGAAAAACTCAGCCTGTGCCAGGAATGAAATTTACTTTTCTAGAAAGCAGTTCCACTGTGCATAGGAGAGCTGAGCTGTTGACTAAAAGTTCACCTCTCACACCCATAGAGCTGGCTCTTCTCAGCCCAACCTGGGCTTTATTTTCCTGGGAGATAAGGACTGAGACCTGGAACTTGGCTGAGGCTGCCAACAGATGATTTCTGTACTACAGATGAGATTGAGATTGGTATACTTTTAACTTTTGCTCTTGAAGTCTTCTGGTTAAAGTACAGCAAATACTGTTTAAGGAGAAAGGACTCTGGGTATTTATGACTAGAGTATGCAAGAGCAAATACATGTGTGCACATACACACACTCTGAAGGCAGAGAGAGATGGGTGTGCATCATTGCAAGTGCTCTGTCACCTGATTCGTTGCCTGCCTGAAAAAATAATCCTGACTGTTTAAAATTGATACACAAATTCAGTGGCTACGGTCACACTGGTTACTGCAAATCCTTCCCAGTACACACCACCTTCATCTGAGTTCTGGTATTTTCTTGGATATCTGCTGCGTGAAAGAGCTTTTTGACAGAGTCCCAACTAGCCTCATAATTTGTCTTTTAAACACTCTACCAAAAGGAAAACAAAGTAAACTGAATCATCCAGAGAAGACAGGGTGGTCTAATAGTTGGAAGTAGAGCATGGGAGCTAGGAGGATTCTGGTTTCTAATCAATTTGAGCTGCTGCTTCCATCCTCAACCTCCTCATGCTTTTGTCAACATGCCTAGAAAATGGAGCACAAAACTAGACCTTGTAAACTTGATACTGTGTCTGTGTTGAACCTTCCTGGATAAGAATGTTAGGAAGAAACGCCAAGGATCTGATTTTTCAGTGAATCTGATTTTTCAGCATGTCTGCTTGCTGTTCTGTTTAGCTCTTTGCCCTGCAGTCTGTGATAAGCTGCAGTGCTTTCCAAGCAGGGAGCTGTTTTACCTGCCGTACATCTGAGATTGAAGGTCTTGTGCTGGCTCTGCAGTAACCAGTAGGCTCTGTGGAATATTTTTGCTGCAGAACGACAGCCTTAAATCTAGATTTCCTTGCTTTACAGTGAGTTTCAAACTTGTTTTTGTTCAAGTAAAAAATGGTTTATTGTGTAACAGATAGAATGGCTGTGAAAAGAGGGAAGGAAAAAATAAAAGTCCAATAAAACTATGTAAAAGCTGTAACATCAGCCAACCAAAGAAAGGAAGCTTCCTGAATCAGGCTATGTTTACTTTTAAACACAACTCACTGTGCCTTGCTATTTCAGTACATATTGTGTGTGGTATCCAGCTATTTTAAAGATAAGCTCAAATTCACAATTCAGATCAAAATCTCTTTCCTAGCTATGAACTTCTTAAGCGTTACTAAGAGTCACCATGGTCTGGGGGGTGTTGTATGGGATACTGTGTAAGGATAAATATTTGTCAGGGTGTCTGAGCACAGTCTGAGCCTGCTGTAGAGCTCAAGAGAGTTCATCCCTTCAATTTGCCTGGTATCCTTTGACTGGGAAACTTTTTCAGATGGACTGAATTTAAGAAGCATTCTGCGATAAGCAGAGAAGAATGGGTGAGAGACAGGGCCACTACAGCTGCTACCTGTATGAGGGGAAAGGCATCTTTGTAGATGTGCGCATGATAAGCCTCCTGTATGCATGTACCGCACTGGTGCTGTGGATAGGGAGTGGGGATGGCAGAGCAAAACTGCAGTCTACTTAATCAACCTGCTTTCCTCTTCTGCCCTTCTAGCTGTTGCTGGCTTCTGACTGAGAAAATGAGCTACAGTGGCATTGAGAAACCCCTACTCAGTAAGCTAGAGTCTTTCATATTATCTGCAGGAGAAGGGTAGCTGTAAATTTGTACATATGTAACAAACCCACTCAAAAAGCTCACAAACTCAACTTTTTAAAATGCAACAGGTTCCATTTAAAGACGTGTATGTCAACAAGTATATGTTTGCAGTAGGTCCCATTAAAGTATTTTTTCAAAGGCAAAACTGGATTTTCATCAGACCTGTCACCCTGTGACAACTGCCATGCAGCAAGCCCCGGCACCATCCCTGCTGGGCCAGCTGCTTACCACACAGCAGCTCTGCAAAGGTGCAGGAAGTATCTCAGGACTACCGATCTGTGCTGTGCTGTGGTGTGCTTTCTGACATAGTACCTGGCTGGTGGTCTCTCTTGCTCTTCCCAGCTGTGGTCCTTCCTTCATCGGTGACAAATGCAGGCACTCTAATGGAAAACCCAGTGCATGCCATTAGATGCACCAGGGCAGTGAGGAGTCCTGACCACTAGATGCTTGGAAAGCAGAGAGTTAACATTAGCTTATTCACAGCAAACATGGGTTCCCAGGTGCTAACAGAAAGGTCTGTTTGGTAGATAGCTGTTGGGACATTTTGATTTTTTGGGCAAGTTTGGAGTTTTGGGGGTTTTTTATTTGTGGGTTTTTTTTGTTGTTTTGGCCAGAGGAAAAAAAAACCTGAGCCTGGGGAGGTTCCTCTTCTGGTTGTGTTCTCTAGGTGTCTGTTCAGTCTTTCTTGTGGGTGAAATATTGACTGCACGTATGGGATTTTATTTTACTTGTGTTTTTAGCTTACACTGTGTCCACAAGTAAAGTGAGTGGAAGGCAGTATCTGCAGGTCACTGTGGTGACGTTGCCAGACTGGTAGTACAGTAAATGTCATGATGCACTGTGGGCATGACATTAAACACCTATCTTTCAGATTATTTGAGCAAAATAATGAGCTTTTTCTACTCGAGTAATTACCACTTACCTAGCCTCTTCTTGCAATATATTTGTATTCACATGGAGGGCTTTTACTGTAAAGCTTCACAGTACTGTTTCCAGGAAAGGCAGGTGATTATGACACAAAGTGGGATGACACAAACCTCAGGAGTCTGTGTATAAGCTGCAGCATCCGTAGATGTCAATGTGTCATCAGATGAATGATGTTAACAGTTGCATCTGAAGGGCAGTGCAGGTGGCAGGGGGCAATGGAATACCTGGAAACACAGTAGGGCAGGGAGTCTGCCAACTTCTGTGCTGTATGGTGTCAAGCTTACCACCAGTGTGCAGGATGAATAGCTCTTGGATAGAGTAGGTCTCCACACTGATTAAATAAACCTGTACCTCCTATACCTGCCAAGCCTAGAGCATCACATACTGGGTAACTGAGCTTTGATTCCATAAACTTTTAGAAGTCTTGTCATGTTAGCTTTTCTTCTCAGGAATGTAAAGATACCAACCAGCCAGAGAGCGTACTGGTGATGCCCACTGCACAAGCTGTGATTACACTTTCCTAAAGCATGCATGGAGCGACATGCTGCTGACCACAAACGTGCGTGTGCACGGCTGCCAGAGACCAGCTGTGAGGCCCTTTGAGGATGCTCTGCAACTGAGTGCAGAGAATCAGATAAAAGCAGCATGTTTTAACTTTGAGTGGCACTTTATCTAGTCAGTGTGGTTGTTTTTATAATTTTAGAAGTAATATGGAGGGAAAAAGGGAGATTGATACATGCTGCTCCTCTGAAACTTCTGTGCTTAGCAGAGCTTGACATTTCTGGCTGTTGAGAAAAATGAAAAAAAAAAAAAAAAAAGCCCCAAAAAGGGAAAGCTGGTGCAAGCTTTCTGGAGAGAGAAGGACTATTTTTCCATGGAGAGCATTTGAAAGTCTTAAACGTGGGAGCTGCAGCCGTGGCTTGGATCCCCGCACGCAGCTGCTCCTGCCAGCACAGGCGCTGGGGCAGCCGTGGGAGCAAGGTGGCAGTGCTGGCGGCTGCCGCGCTGCCCCTGCCTTGTGCTCCGAAGTCCCCTGCAAAGGGGGGATCTTAATCCCTTATTGCAGGTGTGCTTTAATACATCGTGAATGGTGTTTAATGACACAGTGCCCTCTGTATACCATGACTGCATTTTGCCAAAATACAGGCATTTGTTGCAAACAATCACACACTTATATCCATGAAGCTGGTGACTGCTTCCCATGGGGGTGATAAATTGCCCAGTGGCACTGCTGCCTTATTTTGTTGCTGGCATCTTTCAATACAGTGAGCATGGGAAAATTCATCCCTCTACACTGCTAAGCAGCCAAGGAGTCCTGCTGTGGCTGTCATTGCAGCTGAAGTATTGCACACTCCCTGTTGCCTTGTGTTAATTGTGCCCTAATGGCGCACCCTTTGTCTTGTTTTTCCAGGCGGGAATGGTGCTCCCTCTGCAAAGAGGGTTTGTATCTAAACCAACCTAAAAGAGAGATTGACATGCTAAAGGGTATCTTGAAGCTTTGGAATCTTGAGATTGAGCTTCTGCCAGAGCACAAGTTTCTTGCAAGATGGGGGAAATTATTTAATCCTCCTTGGATATTAGTTATTTAATCCTCTTGGATATCAATTCTCCAGCAATGAAATACAATACAGAACAGCCAGCCTGCCATTGAAGAAGCAGTCCATACAGAAAGTGACCTGCTGCTCAACAAAGATACTTTTTGGTATAGAACCACAGTCAAAACACCATTCAAGATGTTAAGGTGCATGAAGTGACTAATGTGAGGAGGGTATGGTGCTTTCCTATGAAAGCGCTGCTGCTGTTGTGAGAAGTACTCGGATACTATTGCATGCCTCTAAGAGGACAGAAAACTAAGTGGTCCTGAGTCTGGAGAAATTAACTTATGAAGGACAGAAAGAGCACAGATAGATAATGTCTACTCTTTACCATTTTGTGACACTGTAACAAGGAGACAATCACCAGAACTGAGCAAGGAGAGTTCAAAATTGGTACTTTTTTTTATACAGCATGATTAGACACGCTGGTGCTGATGGTGATAACTTAGCAAGAAATAAAAGTTCATAGCTGGTAAGAATGCCCATTATTCATGAATACGTGTCAGCAGGAGTTACTAAACCTATAGTTCAGGATGTAAGCCAGTGTCTAAAGATTAGAAATCCAGGGATTTGTTTGGAGGGAGTGGGAGAATAATTGACATCTGTCTCCTCTGAAGTTCTTGCATATCTTTCTGGAATAGGAAGTCCTGGCCACTGGCAGACAAGATAGACAGCAACTCTGATGCAGTCTGGGCTTTTGTGCTGCTCTACATAATACTAAGGGATGCACTAGGAGGAGTGTGGTCAGCAGGTCGAGGGAGGTTCTCCACCTCCTCTACTCTGCCCTAGTGAGGCCCCATCTGGAGTACTCTGTCCAGTTCTGGGCTCCCCAGTTCAAGAAAGATGAGGAGCTACTGGAGAGAGTCCAGTGGAGGGCTACAAGAATGGTGAGGGGACTGGAGCATCTCTATTATGAGGAAAGGGTGAGAGAGCTGGGCTTGTTCAGCCTGGAGAAGAGAAGGCTGCGAGGGGACCTAATAAATGCTTATAAATATCTCAAGGGTGGGTGTCAGGAGGATGGGGCCAAGCTCTTTTCAGTAGTGCCCAGCAACAGGACAAGGGGCAACGGGCACAAACTGAAGCACAGGAAGTTCCAGCTGAACATGAGGAAGAACTTCTTCCCTCTGAGGGTGATGGAGCACTGGAACAGGCTGCCCAGGGAGGTTGTGGAGTCTCCTTCTCTGGAGATATTCAAGA
>Ga0065711_1026969_pt1 | contig 56215 bp, 35 predicted proteins | sample Hoacrofraction12_FD_59098 | JGI IMG/M metagenome (GOLD analysis project Ga0065711, IMG submission 59098) | Hoatzin crop microbial communities from Cojedes, Venezuela - Epithelial fraction 12 v2 (version 2) | ecosystem: Host-associated > Birds > Digestive system > Esophagus > Crop | place... | reverse complement strand
TTTTTTTTTTTTTTTTTTTTTTTTTTTTTTTTTTTTTTTTTTTTTTTTGGAGAGGCACTTTCCCTTAACCCCGCCCCGACACAGCCAGGTAAAGTCCACAGGCAGGTTCTAAATTACAAATGTTTCAATGGGAGAGGGATTGGCCGAGGACCTCTCTCGTTCACCCCCTTGCAAACGAAAAATAAAAAGTTTCCTACAGCTCGGGAAAGCCCTGATGACCTTACAATTCACCCCGCACATTAAAACAGTGGCTGCACACGGCTGCCTGCCTGAGAAGAAAAGGCAACAGAGTTAAGAGGAAATTGAAACAAGGACATTTCTGCTGAGATCGGAGTTGGCCTGGTACAGCTTTTGGATCAGATCGAGACAACTGGGTTTGATTTCGCTCTGCTTTACAGGGAGCACTGGGAAGAGAAAACCGCAGCCAAGGCGGGGCCCAGCGCTCCCGAAGCGAGCGGCCGACGGGCCCTGCTCCCCACTCCAGAGCGGTGCCCCCCACGCTGGCAGCAAAGCCGGGTCCTGTGCTGCCGGGGGAGGGGGGGGGGTGGAGGGCGGCCCCGACGGGGCCGTCGATCTCCTCGCTGAGAGAGCCGCACTCACCCCCCGGGTCCCTGCGGCCATGAGTGGACCCCGTGTCCCCACCCCCCTTCCGCGGGGTGTGCCCGGGCCGCCACCCCTCGCCCTGGAACCGCGATCGCACCGGGCGCAGGGGGATGCCGCCGCCAGCTTTCCTCCCCCAAAGCGTGGCTGAGGCGGGGGCAAACCGGCGAGCTTTGGCAGAGCGTTTTCGGGGAGAACACGGCAGGTTCAAAGGCTGGCGAGAGGCGGAGGCAGGGTTTCTCCGGCTTCTGGGGGTCACAAGGAGAGGGGGGCCATCTCAGCAGGCTTTCAGAGAAACTTGCTCCGTAGGACACCTTAGTGCTGGGGAGCTCCGTGTGGCGGGGGTGTTTATTTCTCCCGTGCTCGATCCCACGGGCACCATCACCCCTGCACGCCTTCCCCTGCGTGTCCTCACTCAATTAATAAAAGAGAAAAAAAAAAATAAAGGATGGTAACTGTACCAGAGGCCTTTGAGAAGTTGGGCGCATCCAGGGGCTGGGGTTGGGCACCGCGCTTCGCGTCGCCTCGCTCGCCCGGGCTGGGGCCGTCCTGGCAGTGCCTCTCGCCTCCACCCCGAAATTATGTCTGTCGCGACACGGGTCGGGCCCCGCCAGAGCGACACCCGACTGCGGGCCCAAGGGTGGAAGCTGGAGACCGCTCCGGTCCGGGGCGATTCCCCCGACGTTCTCGGGAGTGGGAAGGTTTTCTGGCTTCGGTCAGCCAGATCTGGGGCGGCGGCTCGGCCGAGCTCGCCAAGACCCTCTCAGGAATGTAAAGATTTCCGTCTCTCCTATGAGAAAACAGCCCTGCCCGGGGTAAGTCCCTGCGCGGGAGTTTACTGACCACGTCCAGTCCCCCCCCGGCAACCACATCCCCTCGCTGAGGGACATCGGCGAGCTCTGACGGCAAAGGGAGAAACGACTTCATTGCCAAAGGTCACGTTTCTAGTAGCAAAGTGCTATTAATATTTTAATTACATTTAAAAAATAACCCGATTACAGGATGCAGTTTATTGGAATAGCGCGAGCGTATTTCAAAGAAATCAAATACCCGGAGTTAATCAATATTCCGACACTCGAGGCTACAAAGCGAGGTGAAAACAAAGCCTTTTTCCGCAGAGTAGCAGTAATGTGCGGCACCTGAAGTAAGCCGCTGCTGGCGAGCTCTGTCAGACGCTGCTAATTAACCTACTTTTCAGCTGAGTTGATGTCAACTTTTTGCAAGCGAGGGGAGAGACGCGCTTTCCCTCGGATTTCACCCTCGCCCGTCGGGGTCTTTGCCCGCGCCCTCCCCCCCCAGCTCCGCCTCCGCGCAGCCAGGCCCTGGGCAGCCCGGCGCTCCGCTCGCCGGCCCGGCCGGGAGACCCCCCGTGGGCTCTTGGGGCTGGGCAGCGCCCGTTGGGCCAGCTACGCTGTATCGCGGTTTTATTTTTAATGGTTTTTGGAAAGTTCTAGCGCAGCACCCATTGCGCAATGACTTTTTTTTTTTTCCCAGGAGTGACCCCGAAACCCTGCAGGGCAGCCCCCCTTCGGCCCTCGGACTTTCCATCCAGAAGCCGTTCTCCGCGTGGGAAAGCAGCCCCTTTTCTCGGGGGATGTAACCCGGTGCTGTTTGTTTTACTTTAAGAAGCTCATCAGAGCAGGAAGACAATACTAAGTTGTTCTCTACACACCCAGGAGTGCCTCTCGGGGATGCTTTAGTTCAGCAACATGAAGACTCTCCTAAGCGGTCCACTCCCCCAAACCCCTAAATTTCTCATGCAGAAACAAGTAAAAGCGAAGACCTAGTCTTTCTCTCTACCACATCTTTCCTAAAACAACAACAAAGGAAGCTGCCCCACCTCCTCCAAATTTGCATGGCCCCTTAATTAGGTACAGACCTGTGTCAGTTTATAACACCTGTGGGTCTGGCCCAGGGCTATATGTAGGAGAAAGGGCTCTACCTTTTCGTTTTGAATGCTCCTGCTAAGGGAGAGAGGGGAAGCTAGGTAGCTGAGATCTGGGTTACAAATAAAGGAAAATTAGGAGATGGTACACAGCCCTGGGGCATGATTTGTGAAGAAAGATAGCACAAAAAAGATTTAGTGTAGAGAAGGCAAAACTTAGAAGAACCTCTGAATATAGAAAAAGCTATTGGCAAAGAAAACAACTGGATGCTTTTTCTCCACAGCAAATAGCTGCAGAGACAGTTGGCTTAAATTGTGGCAGAGGAGGTTTGGGGCACAGATACATCCAGGTCTTCAGCTGCAAGGAGGGGTGAATGCTGGAACTGGGCTAGGCAGCTTTTGAGGTCTCCATCCATGGCGGCGAAGCCACACAAACTTCTGCTAGGGGTGACATGAGTATGGGGATCCCGCCTTGAGGCAGAAGAGTCATTTTTCAATCTCACTAGCTATATCCCAGATATTTTAGGTAAGAGAAATGTCAGGTTTGGCACTAAAGAAAAACACTGTCAAAGAACTCAATCTTGTAGTGTTGGTATGCTCAAGGGGAAGAGGCTCAGACTGTGTACAGTTCCTCTGACGTTGCTCCCAGCAAGTGGGACCAACTTTGTGAGGATACTAAGGCAGGCTTTGGCAGCAGAGGAATAGTTTAAGTGTTTAATTATGTACTTACCACATTAAGCAACAAAGGACAAGCCAAAGGAAAGGGTAGACTTTACAAGGTGGGAGGATTTGGTACTGCAACTCCAACCAGGAGTTGGAGTTGTGAGGTCCCCAACTAATGTGTGTGTTACTGAGGTTGTTTTGCACCATGTGCCGAGGTGCAGGGACAATCCTAGCTTAACAAACACTTTTACTGTGGAGGCGACCACTTTTCCCAAAAAGTAAGTATCTAGTGTCTGAAATCAGCATGGGTGCTGACATCTCTGAATGTTAGTATGAATATTTCATTATGAAACGTTCAGGCCTCTTCATTTTAATACTGCTGCCCACTGGACCACTAGGAGCAAGATTCAGCACGTGCCCAAATGCTGAAAATTCAACTGCTTTTACACCTATATGTCTCTGAAATAAAAAAAAATACCACCAGCTTTTTGTTAACTGGAGGCTGAGGAAAGCTCTTGGGGCTTGATTTCCCGATGTATTGGAGGAAGTGTGCAAGGAGTGGTGAGAAACCTGGAGGGAGATATTTCTAATGGAAACCAGAGCACAACTCTACAGTGCTCTTCCCTGGAATTTAGTTGTCATCCAAGTGTTTCCCATGAGCATTAACATTCCAGATATACCTACCTGGTAGCCCTGGGTACAGCTTTAGAGTTTAAAATGCTTTTTTGCTTATATGAACCCAAAAATGTTCTTTCTACTGGGAGACAAGCTGTTTGGTGAAGAACTCCCACTCTTTCCTCTGCTTTGATTTAAGCTTTTTTTTTTTTCATTTACTAACATACTTATGGAAATAATTTGCAAACATATTGTATCTTTTAAAGTTTGAGATACTGTGCCATTTGTTCTTATGCAGACTCCTAAGTGAAGTCATTGTGGGGGTTCTGCTTAAACAGTGGATGTGAGGAAAGCTTCATGTATTTCACGAGTCGGTGGGTATGGCTTTTGCTATAGCATTTCCCCTCCTGCTTGTTGCAGGATTGTGCATTAACTTCTCGCTTTTCATTTAAAAAAAATAACAAGTTGAGTCGAGCAGCCTCAGTAACGGAGATTACTACGTAAAGGTAACACCCAAACCTAAACCAATGCATTATTACCATTTTGGGTTTGAGGGAAGCTGAAGTCAGCTGTAGGTATGAACAACCCTCTGCATTTTAACAGATTGCTAATTCGGAAGCAAAAATTGGATTGAGAGGAATGCTGTACAAAATAAATACCATATGCATTACTCGTTGGCATGTTGTTTCTTTTCACATTTAACGATATCAAGGCTTCAAGATCTGTCGTTCACCTTAAGGTACTGGGAAACACCCAGCTTTTTTAACAAAATACAGTAGAATTTAGGGATTTCAGTCCTATTTGCTTCGTGAAAGTAACCAGGACACTAGCTAGATGACAGAACGAACAAACTTTACCTGTGATAATTTCATTTTGAAAATTTTGCCATGCATATGTTTTAAGAAGATAAGCACAAGCACATGAGCAGTGCAGCAATTAGGATGCCAGACAGTCATTTGTATTGAATAGGTCGTTTAGAATGGAGTTCTGGCGAGTGTAAATGTCTGCCGTGCCGCTTACAGCTTCTCTTGGGCACAATAAGACTTGTGAAAATGTTTTCTACTTGGTGTTTCTTGAACAAACATTTTCTTTGGAGGAGTCAGGGATGTGTGTCTTTTTCTTGTTTGTTCTCCCTGAGCACAAATGACAACATAATTATTGCATGCAAGGTACCGCTGGTGTTGAGGGACTTTCAGCATATTTGTGACTTTCTCTTAGTTTTTTTTTCCTTTCTCTGGCTAAAATTTTTCAGAAGTGAATTAATTATCTGCATAACTCCTATATAAACCCTACAATTTATGAAATTACTATTATTATGGAGGATGGATACTGACATTTTTGCTTTCACATACCAAGAACTTATTTGTTCTCTTGTTGATCTTATGAAATCTCATAGCTTTCTGTCTAGGAAATAGTCTTGCAATTTGGATTTTGCCTGTACAGACACCCACAGGAAGGGGTTCCTGTTTTTTGGTGGATAAGTACTCTTATGTGACAACAGAGAGGAAAATCTGGTGTGCTGCTATTTCGGTAAAAAAATGGCTGATTAAAACACGGTATTTTGTGTAGCTGGGAATAGGATTCCTCAACCTCTCTACTACCACCTATCGTAAGTTATTTAATGAGATTATCTGAACATGTTCACCACTAAAATTAAAAAATAATTGTGGGAATCTGAAAGTATGCAAAGGGGAAACTTCCTTTCTGTGTTTGATCTACAAATTGTGGAGAATGCTGATTAGAAAGACTGTGCAGCAAGAGCTCTCTTCTAGCGTAGTGCAACGTCAGCCTGAGGTACTGCAGGTAGCTGGGGCAAAAGCCTTGGCTACGTAGATGGGATGGCTGATGGTGGCCTGAAACCAGGCTTTCCAGACCTATTGTAATAGAAGCAGTAATGGTGCCTGGTGCTTCTCGTATCCTTTGAGTCATGAGTTCGGGAGGGAGCAGTAGCATATGTCCAGCCTGTGGGGCAAATATTCTACTTGACATTCCTTGGGGTCCTGGTCCCTGATTATCCAGAGAGCAAACACAGCTGATGCATGGCGTGATGAAAGCAGTGGAGAGCAGATGGGAAAGGGCTCCGGCTTGTGCCTTGCCCAAATACAGTCATGATGAGGATCACAGCATAGGCTGCAAGCTGGAGCTTGGGCATGCTCTTGAGTCACACAGGCTGCAAGTAGCTGCTTGTCCTTTCCAGGCTTTTCCCCTGACTCCAAGGCATCAGCCAGTTTGGTGAAGAGCAGGTAACCTCTTTTGACAAATCACCGTAAATCAGTACAGGTCAGAAGTTAGTGGCTGAAGACCAACAGCTCTGGAGAGCACTGGGGCAAAAAAAGAAACAGCAGAATTCCTGGATCATCCACTTTTAGATGATTCATGAATGGGAAAGTGTCATGAGTTGTAGTTGTTTAGCAAAGAACTTCTTATTTTGGTAATTATTGTCTCAGGTCCATACACACCACAGATGTAGCTGAAAGTAACCATTGCAAATCCCAACACTCGACTGCTGCAGAATCTTGTGGTGAGGTGCATTTGTCTGGGTGCTGATGTTGTTTTAGCTGCCGTTGGCTTCTGTGCCGCGGGAAGCTGAGGTTCTTGGAAAAAAGTACTAGCTGGTACATCTGGTTCCCTTAAAGTGCCGGTGATGGGTGTTGCAAACAGCCTTGCTGACACCTGCACAGTTAATCTTGTCCCACAAGGGCTGGTTCACTTTGCTTTCTGATCCGCAGATTGAGACTGTTCAACTACTTACACGCGGTTCCGCTTCTGCTGCTGGGCGGGGAGCAAAAAAGGCTGTCTGCTGCTGCCTCAGGAACCCGAGCGTGCTGATCGCTTCCTGGAAGAGCGTTCCTTTAGCGGCCGTGGTGCTGGGTACAGTGATTTAGTTTCAAAAAAGCCGAGATGTTAGCAACGTAACGCCTGGGCGCTGGAACGGTTCGTGGTGTTCTCTGCAGCTCAGAATGGCAGGGTCTGTTCCTTACTGTTTGGGGCAGAGGACAAGGCAAGAGGTCTTTTCTGGAGATCCAGGTCCTCCGAAAAGGATTTCATTGGGAATTCCCTCACCTCACATACAGGAGTTTTTACTTGACTTACTCTTGCCCTACATTCAATACTTTTTTTTTTTTTTTTGAGGGGGTCTGTGCCCTTGTTCTTTAAGAAAACATGTCTTTTTTTTTTTTTTTCTGCACATTTTTAGTTTCCTTAAACCTTAAAGGTAATCTGGTTACTGTGTCACCCTTGTCCTGCTTTACTTTCTTTGCTATGGTGAAAGACTGGATTTGATCTAGTTATTTCTACTTTGGCTTGCACACAGATTTTGGGGGTGTTACTGACTATATCATTCGTCACGTTAGATCAGATACCAAACTCTTTTTTTTCTGAACATCAGCTATATTTAGAGGCAATGAGATAAATTTCCGAACCAAAGATTTCTGGTATTCTAGGAATATTCTAGAGGCCTCTAATTTCAGATCACTGTCACACTGGTGAACAAGAAGGACTTTGGCAGACTTCAGATTTATGTGCCGCAGAGAAAAAAAGTTGAGCCTCTAGATATGATATGTCTGGCCTAATTCTGGTACGGTCCACTGAGCTGTGCAGTGTTCTGTTGATTTACCGCAGTGTAAACAGTGTCTGATCTCCTCTCCCATATCGGTCTGGTCCCCTCTCCCTCGGTAAGGAAATCAGGACAATTTTTGATCCCTATAGTCAGAGCAGTGGCCTGGCCTTCTACAACTTGTTTCATTTGAGGGACTCGCCAGCCAAATCTCCTGTGTTCAATTGGATGCTGCTGCTTCCAGGATGTGCTGTTCATGTTCACCCTGCTGTTCTGGCACTTCTCTGCATGCCTTTAGTATGTCTGTGATGTTACAAATACCCCAAGATATATGGATAGCCTTTATCACAGTTTGCTTGAATTCCTTCTGTATTTTTAATGGATCACATAGATCTGATAAACAAACATTTGTTTTCATCTAAATCATAGACCGGAAGGCCTCTTTTGGCCTTTTGGCTGTTTGCTTGTTTGTGTGTGTAGAAAGTGCAGAGTGTTTTGTAGAAATTCAGTACTGCAGGAAGAAAATACCTTTCAGATGTGCTTTCAATAAAAAAAAAATGTTTCTCATTATTTTCCAACATTATGCATAGTTATGGTATTCAGATTTAATTACATACAGAATAAATATAACGCAGACCCCAAACTGGTGAGATCAGCTTTCAATCACAGCAGGCCATAAGCTCTAGTAATTAACCATACCTCCACAAACCATCCCCACTAATAAATCCAGGGAAAAAAGAACACAGCAGAGGAAAAAAAAGAGAAATGAAAAATACGAGATTTTATAGTAAAGGGCCAAACAGCACCCTGATGTATACACAATGTATCCCTCAGAAAACATACGGTGGTGAAGCATTTGTTTTCCAAACCGAAGTACCTGAAGCTGTGGATCTGTAAGCGAGAGTTGAAGCCTGTATTTAAGCCAGCATTTCTTTGAAATGAAGATGTGTCAGAGAGCTTAGTAGGAAGGCTGTGTGGTGGCTTGACTCCCTGTCCCTTCACCCGTCAGCCCCGAGCCCCTTGGAGGAGTGTGGAAGGTGCAGACCCACGGAGGTAACTAGCAGGTGGTGTGAGCAAATGGCTTTGTCGAGGAGCTGACTCAAGGCAAGGAGGTTTGGACTGCCCTGACCTAACATGGGAGCTGGCAGCACCACTGCAAAGCCCGAGTCAAGAGACTGGGACTAAATCTGGACTGTCCTCTCCTGTGTAGCATGCTAGGGCTTCGTGTGAAACATCGTGTTGCTTTTCAGTGGTGGTTAAAATTTTCCACTCTGCTTTCGATGTAGCGCACACAGTCTTTGAAAGTCCCCAAACTGGAGTCTTAACAAAAGGGATATAAAGCAAGGAGTCATTCTTCAGTTAAAAACAAACAAAATGAAATAAATTCTAAATGAAACAATGGCAATTGTAGAAAGATCACCTGTTTCCTTCCAGTCAGGCCCCCAGAGATGTTAAACACACTTACTTCACAGACTTAATTGCCTCAGGATGAGGCAATCCTGTATATCTTTTTTAGAACCATTAATAACCTACTTCACCTGATTGCAGCAAGTATTTTATTAGAGGATTTGTCAAATGGTAAATGCAAGGACTTTATGCACAGATAAACAACAAAAATTGACCAAATTTAGCCTCCACTTACAGCTAAAGTTCATTTTTATTTTAATCTTCCATTTAATTTGAAACTTAATAGCTTTTCAAAAATTAAACCTACGTGATTTTCCTACAACACTTATTTTGATTAAATCAAATATGCTCATTTCTACAATGCTTAGTGCCTTGTTTTCAAGCATTGTTGAATATGTGCAATTTTATATCCACCCTTTTTATTTCTGACATGATATCGAAACAAGCAGAAATTCTTAAAAGACAATGAGAAACTAGTCATCCACAGTTTATATTTGCAGACAAACATCTCTCAATTTTAAGGGCAAGTGTAGAGTGCTGCCCTTCAGAACAAATCAAGGCGTGCACACAATAGAAATGTCTGCCTGATTACCAGGACTGCAGCAAAGGGTCTGCAAGTTTCAGGGGGGCTCAATCAAAACATAAAAGAATGCAATGATGCTGCAGAAAACGAAGCTGCCATCCCAGTGTGATCCAGTATTTCGAGCAGGCAATGTGTTTGTGAGCAAGGGGAGGTCGCTGCTGTGCGGCTTCCAGCCCTGGCTGGCCATGCTAGGAGAGAGGGAAGCAAAGTGGTGGGAATCCAGAGAACAGCAAGAAAAAGCAGGGACTTAGCAAATGTCACCTACAGTGAAAGTTTGTAATAATTTGCTTTCTTTAACATTCAAAAGAGGAGAATGGGATGTCTCATTGATGTTTTGGGACAGAGAGGTTATAACTTAAAAAAGGCCATCCATCATTTACTTTTGTGTAGCCGATACTAAAAATTGGCTGATATTTACAGGATGGAAGCATTAAGTTGGATATTAAGGAACAATTTCTAGCTGCTGGGATGGTGAAATGGGGAACAACCTATCTATATGTGTAGAAACCTTCTTGGTGGAAATCTGAAAAAAAAACCAAGTCAGACTTCTGCTGTTTGGAGTCCGTTTGGAGACACATCATCCAGCTCCCACTCCAGGGCTGGCATGGGCTCTTGCACTGCTCCTTTCTGTTCATGTGACTCTGTCCTTTGGCAAGGTCAGGCAAACATGGCTACAATACAGCAAAGAGACGTTTCTGTAAAATAAGAGGGCTGTATCTGATCCTTGGATTTCTGGTTGGGAGTGAAGACCTGGACTGAGAGTAATGTCTGTCTCCCCTATTCTGCAGAGAGTGGACACATCTTCTACTGAAGCTGCTTTTAACAGACTTTTTTATCATAAGTTTTACACTGCCATATTGTTCTTACTTTTCTTAAAATAAAAAAATGAAAAAGCTAACATGGCTTTGGCACCGCCTTCCTCACCTCCAAATATTTTCATTTAAAATACCACTGTGGTACCTCACAGTGTCTGTAATTTGCTGTCTCACACCATTGCCCTTTGCACCGTCAGTCTGCGTCCCTCACGGAGCTCTGCAGCAGGCAACTCCCTGTTCTGTCCTCTGATCGGGGGCATAGTGGGAAAAGAGGAAATTGGAAAGAAGATGGAATGGGAAATAAAGCTCCAAGAGAATACAACATTGGCTCTTCTGAGTCTAATTATTTTTTTTTCAGCAGAAATACATATAGATTTAAAAAAAAAAGTTATAAAAGGTAGAAACATTGCCGTGGCTATTAAAATTGCTGTTCTGATATACCTGCAGATTCACAGAGAACTTACTTGCAGAGGTTTGAATGGAAGCCCAAGAAGAGGCTATTAAAAAGAAAGGAGTTTTCCACTTCAGAAATAGGATTTCCTTACGAAATACATTATGACTTACTCTGCTGTTGTGTATTGACGACTTTAAGAACATTGTGGAAGATAAGGACTGGGTGTAAAGCCTGTGTTGGTGAAGATTAAAGATCCCCCTTAATTCCTGATGAATTATTCTAAAAGGGGAATATCATGTCTCAGCAGTAGATTCTGGATATTTGCTTGCTCTTTGGCAGGGGGAGAGAGAGAGAGAGACACTCTTCAACCACATGCTGTCTGTATTCTGAGGAGAGTGCACTGACAGTTCATCTGAGAAACTCACCACTTTGACTATCTGGCTGAAGGAGAAAGATATTCTCATGTACAAAATGCCCTTTAGGCCTAAGCTTCTCCTGAAGCTTTGAAATTTCAATTAGAAACCTAACCTCAGGCACCATTAATGTATTTCTTTTTCAAAAATGTCTTTATTGCATTAAAATGAGATAGGATATGTGTATTTACATTGTAAAGGGGAATGATGAAGAAGGGAAAATCAGCCCTTAATATCAGCATACCATCAGTCACAAACCTAATAGCATTCATACTTCAGTGATAAAAATCCAACTCTTCCCAGTGCCGGATGGTCCTTTACTAGTCAACAGAAGCCAACTAGCCACACCCTGCAGGTGGCCAGCTCTGCTCTGTCTTGCAAATAGGATTGTTCCTTTGTTTTCTCCAGTAAGTGTTCTTAATGTTGATGGATATTCACTTCCCTAGGAGGTGTTCTGGCGGCTAGGCTCCCTAACTGCTGCTAGACTTGGGCTCCCTTTTGGGTTCTGTGCATGTTTGGACAGAGACTTTCCAAGTAATTTATTACTTTTTTTTACAGGTATGGAAAAAATGTTCAAGCTGGAACACTTGATAGCAGCACTGCAGAGGTTCTTACAGCTCATGACTTGTGGGTGTTTACATTCTGCTTAAGACACATTTTAGATGATTCATGTTCTGTTTCTGGGCCCAAGGTATCAGCAACAAGCTTATAATTTTTCAGAAGTGTTCCCTGCAGTAAGATTCTGACTTGCCACTGTCTGGGGACTGAGCTTTCTACTGGAACATTAGCTTTGATATAAAACTAGGTGTTTTCTTCCTTTAAGCAACTGGATCATAAAGCTATAGGACTGGACAAGACCTTAAGAGGTGAGCCACTCAATCTTCCTTTCCCAGCTATAGCTAAAACCATGTGTTTTGTGTTGGTATTGGACTGTACACAGGACACAGCTTGGGAAAGAAATCGGGAGAATAAATAACATCAATTGACTTCCTAGTTTAGGCTCCAGGAAAGGAGAGTAAGAGATTGGGATATGAAAGTTGTAGTTTAAAATTATACTTTAATATGCGTTTCTGTCTCTAAGGAAGCACACCCTCAAGAGCCTCAGCATGCTACAAGTTGTAAGTGACATCTCTAAAAGCACCACTCCTCCTACTACTTCACCCACCTAGGTTTTGAAGACATCCCTTCTCTTTTTGTTGTGGTTGCTGCTCAGCAGTACCAATGACAGAAAGTCCATGGGTTATTACTTTCTATTACTTCACATAGCATTAATTCTTTTGGCTCTGCTAAACTCTGAGACTATTTTGCCATAGCTTCATGTTTAAATAGTTTTAGTCATTGCCTGATGAAAGCGCCTCATCTTGACTGGGTACTTCAACCCCATTTATAACTCAGCTGGTAGAATACACTGTTTGAAGTCAGCTTATGTGGTGAACTATTAGACAATGACTGGCTTCTCCTCTCAGGTGTGAAGTACTGCATGAGCAGAGCTTCAAGAACTCTATGTATGGAAGCAGGATAAATATGGATCTGTACTTACTCTGTCGGCAGGCACATATGGGATCCCCTTCTCTTCAAGGAGGTGGAGACCAGAGTTTAGAAGAGAAGAAGACAGACCAAGGAAAGAGAAATCTTTGTTTAAGACTTCCCTGTATGGAGATCAGGGACTTTTATTTTCTTTTACAAATTGTTTCGGTGTCAGTGTGTGGGTGTCTTTTGTGGTACAGAGCTGGAAAAGCATTCAAAACATGCAGGGGAAAACTAAAACAAAGTCCTGGAAGGGAGTTGCAGTTATTCAGGAAAGTAATCAAGACTACTGGTGCAGGAAAGCCATTTAATGTCAAATAAAATTATTTCCCTTGTTTTAAAGAAGTATTTGTGGTGTTCTTTGTCAATAGAAAAGTATTTATTTTTCTAAAAAGAACATTTTTCCCATAAATTCTGGATAATAGAGTTCTAAAGTACTCCAGGTGCTCTAGGAATGTAGCACATGCAGATGTGCTCAGTTCTGTCATACTGTCTTTGTGGATTGGAAATTTTTCTCTATTCTAATACTGGTTCCACAAAGGACAAGAAAAACTGTTAAGATAATTTTTGTTTTGAGTCTAAAACACTGAGAGCTTAATACAAATTGTTCTGTATGGATTTTTAATAAGGGCTGGTAGATCTTCATGGTCTGAGTTTCCCATCTCTGCTGAGCAACTCACCAAAGCTTTAACCAAAATCATTGCATTCTGCAATCTTTATTTTATGTACCACTGGTTTACTGTCACCTCCTGTAAAGCAGACAGAAATAGCCCATAAAAGTTCCTCTCTAAGGTCTTAATTTATAATAATAATGAAAAGATAAAGAATGTGCATTCATGTATAGCCTTCTAAGAATAATAACAATACTTTATACACCTCCTTGATTAGTGGATCAAATTTATCCTCTCTTCCAAGTAATAAAAATCACACAGGAACTATGATAAACTTCTAGCTTTTGTAGGTACAGTTGAATGAACTCATACCACAAATACAGAGCTCAGCAATTGTCCATTCTCTAAGCTATTAGCCCATTCATTCCCTCACTGAGCTGAATTCTAAAAATGAGGATTTTTGTGACAGTCATGACCAACGTCTTTGTTTTTGTCTTGGGACTGATTTTATTATGATAATAATATCTGACATAGTCATACACAAATATATTCTAAGCTGGAACATATTAACTTAATGCCAACTTTTTATTTTTCAGAGAATTGCATTATTTCATGCAATTGATGATTTTTTCTGCTTGAATATTAAATTCAAAAGCAAGTAGATGATCTGTTTCTGCTTATATAAGGAATAATTTTTTTTTGCCATGGAAAGGAGTGGGGAAAGGCAATTAGTGTTTTAACTCTCCAGACTTTAATATACTCCCTCCAAGAGAAGGTAAGTCCTTCTTTTGGGACAAAGAACATGTTCTGAATATTTGATCTTACTGGCCAGGGAAAGCACTTCCATTGCCTGTGAAGGGATTTGTTCAATTCTTCCAAGAAATTGTAAATCATCATTGTTCATTGTTTGTGTGAAAATACATGTTCAGGCATTGTCTTCAACAAGGTCCAGTGAGACTAATCTTAACTTCTATAGGATCTTCTGTTTTCTTCATGGTGCAGTTTTGCTTAATGAATATGTGAAGATATTAGCAGGATTGCTGTGGAAGCAGATGCCAATATAGTCTTAGTATACACATAACATATAGTGTTCGCTAATTGTAGCTGGTACTGAAGAGATCTTAATTCATTTGGCTTGGCACCAACATACCTGAACCAAACTGAAATGATGTGCCTAGGTTAGGGTAAATGAGAAGATGTGGGAGGTGAAATCTCTGGTGATCCCGTCAGTAAGGTGTGACCTATTGTGTTCCCCAAACCTTATGTCTGGCTGCTACTGAATCTTGTAGTGACTTCAGCTTATATCACATCTCAAGCAGGACTAGTCTATAATAGAAATATAAAAGAGTAGAAATCATAAGAATTGCAGAAGGAAACAATTTTTTTTCATGAAAAAATCTTTAAAGATATCAACGTTGCTGTTTTTTTCTCTTAGCGGGAGGCACTTGTTAGATAACAGGTTTTTGTCATAAAAGGCTAGTAGTGTAATAGCTAAGACTATTTCTTCTACTTGGCAGAGGAAGTATGCTGTTTTCTTTTTGCTTTTACAGTCATAGCAACTATTGACCTATTTACATTTGTACACTGAATAGTTTCGCTGCTGTGACATCAGATTACTTCAACATGGAAGTGAGACAACTTCAAGCCATTGAAATATTAAGACAGGCTGTCCAATTTCTAAGCAAGATTGGTTGCTATGAGCTGATGAGGTGATTCTCTGTTTTCATCAGACACCTGTGTTGGAAATGATATTGCTCAGGTGGTGTTTCTTGGTTCCTGAACCCAGCAGTACATTGGAAGAAATATTGCTTTTTCTCCTCACTGTTGTGTTGAGAGTAATGCTTGATGGTTTTAGTATAATCCAGTGCTTAAAACAGGAATGTCAAGTCCTTTCAACTTCTTGATTGGCTGATGCTGTGCTTCATGATCTAATTCAGCTTATTTAATTAGCACGATTTTATCAATCACATATTATCTGTATGTCTAGAATGTTCTGTCAAAAACTGATGAATTGACATAGAGTAGCACCGTTATAGAAGAAAAAATACACATAAAATCACCAAGCACCAGCTATTAAAATACCTTAGCGTTTATTCACTCTCTTGTAATAACACCCAAGAATGAAAGGGCTCAAATGATATCAGCTGATAGCTCAAAATCACTCAAAGTAAACACTTTTCCACACAGTATGTAGTTAAGTTGTGAAACTTTGACTCAGGATGCTAAGATGTTATATGACTTCAATAAATGGTTGGAGAATTTAACAAAAAAAAAACTCTATCAAGAGGTAAAAACACTGGTTTCAGTGTTCAGGAAGTGGTTCAGGAAGTCTCTGTTCAAGAAATGGTTGAAACTGAGACTATTCCCATTGGTTTCCCAGTGTGCTTCACCTCCCTTCCCAAGCACCCACCCTCAGCCACCGTTGGAATAGGATACTCCAGTTGATAAACCTTGGTTTTACCTACCACAGCTATTCTTGTCCCAAAGTAGGTCAACAGGCTGATCAGCCAAAAGAGAGCGAGAGCATATTTCTTCATATAGATATACTGGCTATATTACTAAAAAAAAAAAAAAAGCATCCTAACTTGGAGCTAATCCAGACCCCTCCGAAGTCATTGACTCAACAAGCTGATTTCCATTATAAGTGATGGTGAACCCTGGAAACTGTAATAGGAAAAGTGTAAAAAAAGCACATTATTTTTACTACTGTGTTAACTGATTGTGCTTGTGACAAAATGTCAGTTAAAGGGTAGAATAGACAGAGCATGACTTTCAATTTCTTTTAAAATATTATAGTTCTCAGGTGTATTTTTGTACTGACATCTGGGTATTTCAATATCTGAAGCAAATAGGAAAAAAACAGAAACCACCTGGATTTCCAAACTCCATATGTAGAAGATGTAAATACTCACAGTTTTGCCTTTCTTCCTGTTTTCTTTGATTTTTTTTCTCTTCCTGCTCAACTTGTTTTCTCTTGGAAAGCTTCCTAATTGCTTTATTTTTATTTTTAAGTTTCTTTAAATAAACACAGTGCTGTTATTCTGCAGATGTGTAGGGAAACCCTGACCTCTGCTGAAGCCTAAGGGAGACTTATTGTTGATATGACTCCACTCCAGGACTTCACAGTGGCAGTCGCTAGGTCTAGGAGTAGAATTTTTATAGTTACAAGATGTAAGGACCAACATCATCAAGTCTAGGCTTCTGCATATTTGTCAGGATATGCATTTCACTCAGTTGTCAGTCTCAAGTATTCCCCTTTTGTTTATCTGTGTAATGGACAACATCAGAACATTACTTTGGGTTTGGATGTGAAATTCAGCTGTGTCACACAATGTTTGACTCACTAGACTTCAGTTGAGTTAGACAAATAACGAATTTGGACTTCAGATGAAATCAATTCAGTTAATTGAAGTCAGTCAATAGGAGCTTTTTGTACATATTTGAAAGAAGAATACAGACCTTTTTAACTCTAATCAGCTACAGAACGTTATTAAGTTCCCATAAGAAATGGTTCAAGTGCAACATGATAATGAAAAATGCGAGTGAAAAAATTTTGTTCACTTTGAGTAGCTCTGCAATCTAGAATCTGAAAAGAAACCACTTTACATAATGGAAGGAGATACTTACAAAGCAGTCAGACTGAAAAATACCTAGAATTTTAGGGGGTAGCAAATTAGAAAAGAGCTTGTAAAGTGATACAGCAGCAAAAGTAATTTCAGGCTGGAGAGATATCTTTTTCGAAACCAAGGAGGTGCTAATGCCTTTATTATGTGAAATGGTGCCTGCAACACCGCATTGAGTTCTGGGAGCCTCTGAGAGTAAAAAAATATCACCAGTGAAAACAAAACAGAGAAAACCTGGGAAATGCCTTGGAAGCTGAGGCAAACGTATGTGCTGTATAGCCAAACGCTGATGCTTTCACTCTGCTTTAGGAACACTCATTTAAGAGGCTCCTTCGTGATTTAAAAGTCAGACAAATGGGGCAAAACGATATGAATAACCCGATGTTTACCACCTTTTCTTTGCCTTCACGTGGGTTTTAACCAGGTAGGAGACTTTCAACTAGATCTTTAGATGGACTGTGCTGCCATTACTATATGTTAATATTGTCTTTCAGAAATCCAATGCCAAATTTTTCTGTGTACATCAGTATGCTATTTCTTCAGATTTGTTTCATTCTCATAATGACCTACATCTCTTGCCTTACTGTTTGAAGACATTGAAATGAGTCACACAGCTATCCAGTTTTCTTCAAACTGCAGGAGTGTCTGCACTGGGCCAGGCTAAAGGTCCATCTAGCCCAATGTGCTTGACCAGAGCCATCAGCAGACGGCTAGGGAAGAATAAAAGAGCAACTGTGCAGTGATACTTCTCAGAATTACACTCCAATCTTCTCGTGGGATTTCTTCCTGTAGACATGCCATGTTTCTGTTTACCAGCCCTGTTGAGATTCTTTCCCATGAATTTCTCCAGATGCCTTTTAAATCCATATAGATTTTTGGCAGTCCCGGTGTCTCCCAGTGAAAAGAATTTCTCACCTTAACTACAGACTATGTATCAAGAATGCCTCATTTTTCTTCTGAACTTGACATTTACAAGTTTCATCTGATGGCCCCTCAACTCTTCTAGAGAATGAACAATTATTCCTCATATAACCTGACAACTTCATTCTTGAGATTATGGAGCTTTACTATGTGTCTGTTAGTCATTTAAGTAAATTTTTTTGCAGTGCCAGGACACTTGGTTTATTTAACCCGTCCACTCCTGGAGGCTGCTACTGAGTTTTGTTCATACTTGTCATCCTTCTCCAAACCTTTTTCCATTCTGTTGTAGCTATTTGACCAGTTACATTGGTGTAACTGTAACTGCTCTCATTTAGATAATTTATAAATTTGGATTCTAATCTTGCAGTGGGAGCCAAGGGAACTGAACCTTGGTCAGCTGAACTGAGCTCAGTACGCATCCATTGCAAACATCTGATAACAAAACTGAAACCAAAGAGAAGTCCAGAACCACATGTTCTCCTTCCTGATTCATGTGGACAGTTTGGTCTGAACTATTATCACTGGTCTGGCCAGAAGGGCTTTTCTCTTCAGTGATCAGTATTTCTTTGTAATGTCCAGCTTAACCTTAGTTATTAAGAAAGAAGAACCTTTCTGTTCTTCTTCTGAGTAACTGGATAAAACACATTACCCTAAAAATGTGAGTAATAATAATTGTTTCATAACTCATTTTCCTCTAAAGCTCACTATTCTGAAAAGCAATCTTGAAAAAAAAAAATCCTACAAAAGGATAAGATTTAGATCTAATGCCCTGAAGTTTTGGAAAACCATAAGGTGAAAAATAGTCAGCTGGAAATGACCACCCAAAAGAGTGATTAACAGGAAAGGCAGGAATTTAAATACTGCTGCAGCAGCACTCTGCAGATGCTCACAATTTCAGCAGAATGGCTTATGGCAAGGGAAGTTTAGCATGTTCATGAGCCTTTGCAGGACAGAGGCTACATGGAGGATGTGTTTGCTCTCTCCCCAGAGCTATATAAATGATACATCTTGGATAAAATTCATCCCTGATGTATAAGTTAAAAATAGAGACTAGAAACAATTTTTTTTTAGATCTAAACATTTGCACGGGATAAGGACTATTGAATATTAAAAATCTGTGAAGTAACATAAAACAGAGCTGGGCAGACATTCTCAGAGGGCTCTGTAAAAACTTACAGAAACCTGAGGTAATGATGAGACTAGGGACGGTTTTTAAAAATAACTTTCCCTGACTTCTCCAGGGTCCGGTAATATTTATGTATTCAGAAAATACTCTCTGAATGTGATCTCAGGCTATTGGAAACAGAATTTCTCTCTGATTTTTTGGAGTGAAAAGGATCTTCTCCTAAAATACCATACTTGCACACGAAGTTTATTTTGCCAGAGTTTGTTTATTTCTTCTGTCTTCGGGCTGTGGAGGGTGAATTCTGCTCCATGCTAATAAGCCTGCGTGGTTAATGTCCAATTGGTGTGTTAAGCATTTAGGTTATGGTGCTGTATAAATAAAGCGCTAAATACAAATGAAATAAAAACATCATTACTACAGTTTGCATTAGGCTTATAGTGTTGTGTTCTCAAGATGTGCAACCGATTTTTGTGTAGCTATTGAAGGTTATACACTTTAGATTATAAGAAGTTCAAGCATGTGGTACAGGAAGCAACATCAAAGGTTAGACTGTTATTATTAGGACACTTCAAAGAAAAGAATTTCTGAAGCCTTTAAGTTTTACGGCAGGTGCATGAAGAGGTGCCAGGTCATCTCAGAGTGGTCAAGAGTAGACTGCATTGAGACTAGATTGCATAGGAGTCCTTTTATCTGTCAAAGACAGTTGGGATTCTGACTTAGAAAGACTTTTAACAGTGATTTTGAATACTGGACATCAAGCCTCTCTAATTTCAGCTGCTCTCAGCATGGAAGCTTGCAGTCATGGTCTCTACCAATGGGCACATCTGGGTAACAGAAGAGTGGTCCTCCTGGTCATGTCCCAGCCACAGAGCCTCCGGTGCGGTCCGTGGCCATCGCTGGGTCAGGCAGGCTGAATACTCGACAAAACACTTTTGGTTTTGAAGCAGATATTTCCTTCAATAATTCTGGCAGAGAGTGGGGATGACCTCTAGCTCCTCCTTGATGTCTACAATCCATCTGAAGACAAAAGCGTCATTCTGATATTTCTTATTTAGAAAATCTGCAAAAGCAGATTAATTGTATTTGTAGTTTAAACGAACTAGGACAATAAATCCAACACCTTCTGATTAAAGGGTGATCATATTCCCCTAATGGGATATTACACAAGGCTATAAGGAGAATAATATTTTTACAATCAAATTAAGTGACAGTGATGGTTAATTTTAGCTGATTAGAGCAATATACGTTCACAGCTTGGAGAGAAAACAGTTATTTCCTTAGCTTGTACAGACTTCTCTTTCCTGGAGACTTGTATCTCAGCCCCACCTGCACTGTGCTATAACCCATCAATTTAAAATGCTTAACAAGTATATTCTTCTTTCGAACATCATCAGCCAAAATAATGACTTTGTCTTAATAAAATGAAAAAGCAAAATGAATTATATATAGCTAACAAAAACATATTCCCTGCAACCAACTGCAAGAGGGTTTCTTTCTGCTAATGAATTAATACATTAAATAATAATAGTTAAAAACCATTTTACATTGCTTTGATCATTCACTTACACGTCATTAAGTAGACTGAGCATTTTAATGTGAAAAGGCTGTGTTTACAAATTAGTCCAGAGAACATGTTTCACACGGAAGATCAGCACATATATTGTGTTTTATTTCAGCTGCACATGACACAACCTTAATATTAGAGCCAGATGATTAAAAGAACATTACCTGAGCCTTGAGAGTCACTGAATGAGCTATGCTAAATTGGTTGTTTTCTATTTTGTGATTAATTGTGCTTCTAAACCATATTTTAGTGTGCTTTGTTTTTCTGTCCCCAGTCATCCCATATTATTAAAGAGAAATTCTGCATATCTCTCCTGGAGTCCAATTAAGGATTTGCATCATGACTAGATTTTTCACTTTAATTACTGTATATAAAGTAGGTTTTGACTTATTTCCATATTTATCAAACTATGCAGAAGAAGCAAAATTCATCAAATAAACAGATATCTGTGGCTATAATTGCAGCCGGTACTGAGCATGTAGGAAGAAAATATGAGGGTCCAAATTTCATTATGTAGAACATAATAAACATCTGAATAATTAAACTGTGTGTAAATCACACACTTGGCAGTAGTAAGGATAGAGAAGAGACACCTTAGTTTGATCAGAAAAAATACCGTATTTCTAAAGATATTTCAAAAATTATATTTTAAAAATAATTCGATCAGCAGTGGGTAGAAAAACAAGAACCAAAACCTTAAATTTGCGGCTTGTTATCAGGTGAGGGAGGATGCCAAGTACGTTTAGAAACATTTTTTCTTTAACAGTAAAATGTGCTCAGCTCTCCCTTTTGCATGTGTGTTGAAAACATGTTGCAAGCAAACTAGAGAATGCAAACTCTTACACTGAAATGGCAAGTTCAATTAAGACATACAGCCAGCTTTGATAAACTACCTTAAATCAAAGGTTTGAAAATGGTATGACTGCTAAAGCAGAATCTATGTCAAATTTAACCATGAGTTCATTTTTTGCTTAAATATCTTCTCTAAGGTCTCAGTTAAAAAAGGAATACATGAGCATTTATTTATTAAATAATTTATATTATAAGCTTTAATTAATTTTCTCCATTTCCTGTGAAGTAGTACTGTAATTTATTTCTATTACACACATTTTGAAATATGGTATTTTTAGTTCTACATGTATTTCAAGGATATTACATTACATACAGAACTCTGCAAAATTGTTCCAAGCTAAAAATAAAATTTCGACCACCAGACCTGAATTTAGTGTAAAATTTTACTGATGTTAAAGTGAAAGATAGGAACATAAACAACTTTCATGCTGATTTGCACTTAAAACAAAAAAACAATCTACAGCCAAAGCCTGTTGTTCTCCCTAAAATAAAAATTTCGACCACCAGACCTGAATTTAGTGTAAAATTTTACTGATGTTAAAGTGAAAGATAGGAACATAAACAACTTTCATGCTGATTTGCACTTAAAACAAAAAAACAATCCACAGCCAAAGCCTGTTGTTCTCCCCCTCTTGTCAAATGGATGCAGTGTGTATTACACTCAAGCAAACTTATATCTACTTACTCCAGAACAAAGCTGGATTTTTAATTGAGTTTTAAAAAATGGATTTTTAATTGCTATTTTGATTAGAATTTGTCGGTACATAAAATATTTTCAATTTGCTGAAAAACTTCTTGAAAAATCATTTTGTTATTTAGGTTTTTTTTTAATTTTTAATGCTCTTTATGGGAAATGAAGAGCTATTCTACTATAAATGCATCTTTTTGTAGATGCTACAGCTGTTTCTTGGAAACAAGAACTTGTTTTATTAATTTATTTGGCCTGCCCTGTTGAGTATACAAATAGTAAGCGAGGAGGAGAATTATAGCCACTCAGATAAGGAAGAGACAGAGAACTTAAAAAAAAAGGTTTTAAATGAACATCAACAAAAAGGATTTAAGCCTGTGCAAAGAAGAGAAAGGAAAGCTAATAAAAAAAGCTGGAGGTAAAGAATACGTAATGAAATTCATGCCAAATTTTAATGTACACTCATCAGCCAATCCAATTTATGCATGCTGCAAGATAAGCAGGAGATGTGCTGATTGAGAAAAGCATATATGTTCTTGAGGATGGAAGAATGGAAACATATGCCTCAGAGCATTTCCTAAATTGAGACCTATCTAACGACCTCCCTATACAGCCACCATTAAGCAGAAAAGTCAAAAGGACCTTGGATGAAGCTGGAAGTCTGGATAAAAGCAAATGTAGTGCTCATTCTTCAGTAAAGAAGGAATAATCATGCAACGAGCATCCATTAACTCTAACACCACTTTCAAGTAAGGTACTGCAAAACCTTTGACAAGATGTAACATTACGATGAGCAGCTTAGGTGTGGTTAAGCTTAGCTTACCATATTAGGGACCATTATCTGCTATTACATCTGTAGCACACCACTTGCATGTGGCACTTAGCAAACAGCTACCATGTCAGACTCTGGGGCAGATGAGGATGACAAGGAACGCAGGAAAGTCAGGATAAGGAGACAAAAACCCAAAGCACGCTCTTGAAACAGGTTTAGTGTACCTGTCTGTCAGGGTGGTAGCTTTCTACAAGGAAGGTAAGTAGGGTGACAAGAGTGTAAAGGATAAAACTTGCTTCAGTGTGTTTTCCCATAGGACTAGTGGTGTGTGCTCTCCTGACCCTCCCTGGTTAGTCTTCTCTGGTAGGGTAGAAAGCCACTGGTTGGAGGTACCAGTATAGATCCATATTCTTACTGGGAGAGTCTCAACTAGGCAATACCTTCTTTTATATAGAAAATTAAGAGAACAAATGGAGGTCAGACTTCTTTTACTTACTAGATATGTCTCTTCTGCCTAGGATTGAAGAATACCAGTAGGAACCAAGGGAGATGTTTGCACCACTACTTGATCTGTTTAACTCGTTATACAAATGGAGGAAAAGAAAAGAGATAAAGAGAAAGGAATGCAAAGATGTTAAAGTTGCAATAATCAAAATAAACACAGCAAGTTAGTCTTTCAGGAAGCAGACGTGCTAAATCACTCTATTGGTATAGAAATATTAAGCCAACATAAGTCTTGGATGATAAACAGCTTAATGAAGTTGTGTCTTAACATTGCTGGGGTTCAAGGACTGATGCCAAGAAATTATCTTCCTAAATCTTGAAATGTTTTTCTCTCTGAGTTACACTGTAAGTATTAAAGTGCTGGTTTTGACCAACAATTGAAGTCACTGAAAAGAGAACTGTTATGGGCAGAGGTGAGGAAAGCCAGCTGTCTTGTATTGGTCGCAGTCACCACAGGTCAAAATATCTTGTGCTCAGAATTTCTGGACTGAGATTGGCGATCTGAAGGAAATGTGGAAAGCATGATACTTTTGCCTGGGAATAAGAGAAGAGTAAAGAAGCAGAGAGAGCAGAAAGAGCTGAGAGAATATATCTGTGCTTAGAAAACAAGGCATACAGGAGAAAGGACAACATTCTCTTTCTTGAAGAGAAACACATTATACAGAAATGCATTCAAGTTAACTGGCTCTCTTTCATATGTTTTGAGCCTCTTCTTCCACCGCTGTCCTCCCCAAGGGCTCACTTTTGCATGGAAAGTATTGCATCGATGGCTGTGATACAGAGGAAATGGAGTTCCACATCTCATATTTCTGAGACCTGGTTACAATTTGGTTGCAATGCACAAAGTGGCCAACTGTGTAGCGGAGTTTATTAGACTATCCAGGTGTTTCCTGTACTTCTAGGGAAGGATCAAAGTTTGTAGTTACAAGGGTGTATAGACTATCAGAGTGTATGAAATATATCACAAACGTATTCATTGAAACTCTGTCAGAGCTACTGTTGGAACTGTACTATTAGCCTCAGAGACTTCAACATCCATATGAGCATCAAACCAGATGAGGCAACATCTGTTTTCCTGGTAAGGCTGAGCTCCCTAGATTTTACCCATCCAACTGACAAGCATTCATAGGGCAGGAAAAAAATACTTGATTTTCATTTGCATGTGGTCTAGTTGTCAGAAATAAAAAGGGACCCTTTTGTTTGGTTTGACCATTTTCAACTATATTTCAATAACAGCTATTCTTCCCTGCCTAATCTAAGCGGTATATTCAAAGTCAGCTAAGAGTTATTATTTCTATTTATTTTTTTCCTTCAGTGAAGTATAAACTTCGTCTTCCTGGCTCTGTGTTGTAGATAATATGGCAATCAATTTTATACTGATCTCTCTCCCTGAAAATAAGCCTGTTCACTGGTTGAAGTTCACAACCTCTAGCTTGGGAAAGTTAGCTGACATTTTTTGACCTTCATATCCTTATTACCAGATGGTAATATTGACTGATATTTGGAATGTTTTTTTCCAGCTCCAATGGAATTTATTTTCAATAGTTCCTTTTCTAGGAAGATTCCTGGAAATGCAACTGTTTTTCAGATTTAGGTGTTTAGGCACTAATAATATTTCAAATAGGTTTTCCCCATCTCCCTTTCAATAGACACCTTCTATTTGTTCTTCTGATGGCAACGATAATATGAAGATGTTATTTACATTTGCATTTTCTTACTGTAATGATGCATTCTTATTGCATATTAGGGTGTATTAAAATGTTCAGTTACTTTATATGCTCAAAAATAGAATAGTTAACATTATTGATTTCTATTTCTGATCATCTTACCCAAGGTGATTTATTTCCCAAAGTTCAAACATTTCAGTTGTGCTTCATAATAAATATATATTTATTAAGAACTCAGCCTTACAAATTGTTGCTCCTGATATTCATGTCATTTTTGGCCTTTTTTTCCCCAGCATTCTTTGGATTTTTAATCTAAAAATAAATTCAGAGCTCAGGTAAACACTCATGGGTCAGCACCTGACTTTTGCTGTCTTTGCTGTATAGTTCCTGTTCTAGTGACTTTGAACTTGAAAGTTTTGAGACCCACTGGAAACTGTAGCACACAGTAACAAAGCAGTCACAGAATATAATGCCAGTGTCAGTAGTGACAAAGGCTTAATCAAGAGTGCTTTTAATGGTAAAAAGTGCATACATTCATAAAAATATTTTTTGTGCACAAATGACAGCCATTTACCATTCTATCACTCTTAGTGGACTCTATTTTGATATTATTAATGATTCTGCTTGAGATGATGAGATATGAAGCAAGATGAAGTGAACTGGACAGTACTGAAAAGCTTCTCTTGCATTGCACAGGGTGAGGCAAAGGACATTTAATGCTGTTTTACACACAGAGCTGTGTTTTGCCAGATGTGGAACAATCCTTGAACAGCACAAAACCCAATAGGGTCTTCCAGGACTTCTCGTTTACAAGTTGCAGCGAGGCAGAAGGGAGCCCTCTGAATGCAGCAGCAATCTTGCAGCGTCAGTGAAGGGCTGCTTGGTCCCTCAAGGTAGGGCTCTGCAGAGCTCTCCTCCTCCACAGGACATGGTGCCACGGAAACAACAGTACAGAAAAATGTGCTGGAGTCCTTTGATGCTCGGTCCTATTTGACTCTAAATTTTAGCTTGTTAGTGGCTTTCACGTGCTAACTCCTGACTATACTGCTCACGTTTGACACGTAAAAGAAGACTGCCCAGAGTTACTTTAATTTAGATGACTACTTGTTGAGAATTTCCTCAGATTTTTTAATGGGAAATGGGGCACATATGCTTTAATGTCTTTCCTAGCAAGGGTGTCATCCAAAGCTTTGCTTCCCTCTGTAGTGTGATCATTTATAGTACAGCACAATAAGACTTTTTGGAAAGCTGGTGCTACACTCATTGAATTAGCATCTTAGTGGAGAGAGACAAGGAGGCTTCTCTCTATCAAGAGAATAAGTAAGGGAAACCTCTAAGTGGTTACTTCTGAAGACCATTGTCGTGTCTCAGTGCACCATATTTCAAACTTAAATTAGTCTTTTCCAAATGTTTCATAGCGGTAAGCACATCTACGTCTATCCACATCTTGAGTCCCTTTCACAGCTTTAGTTACTCTAAGGCTGTAGAAGAGCTGAGCTTACTGGAAATACATTTTCTTTAGGCTCAAAACTTTGCTAATGGTATCTTTTGTAATTCATCTGGCATTTACATAAAATACATTGTTTTAATTATATTAATTCCTATTAAATGTAGTTAATAAAACACATGGCACTTGGAAGTTTTCCCCTGGAGCTTCTTGTAGCAGATTTACACTGTTAGAAGCGAAGCAGAAGGAATTGGGAAATTCTAAATGGAAACTCAGCCCTGCTTCTTCTTTGGACAATGGGGATCACATGGTGTTGACATTACTTATTTGAATATGTGAAAGGCACTTTGGGTATCTAAAGGGTTTTGTAAACATTACAGTAAAGTTCTCATTACCTCTGTTTACACAGTACCATGCTACAGGCAAATACTGTCACCACTGGATGTTAGTTTCTTAATGGTATCAACTGTATGCTGCTAGCTAGTAAAAGGACAGTTGGGAAAAAGGAGAAGGGATGAATACCATGTGGTACTGACAAATACAGCGTGCAGTATGAGACCAAGCTACAAAGAGGCAGCACAATACACTTAGCTATTTTGGGGGCTGGGAGTGTTGGCATCCTTACTCTCTTTAACTTTCTGTGACAAAATGCATACCTCCTGGTTCGTTTTCTCTGGCTGTAAAATGGGAATTGTAACAGGCTGAAATTGGTTCTTCACGTCCTACTCACTTTATCAGGGTGGAAAAAGGGTAGGTGTATTTGGAAGTTTTCTGATTCCCTAGTGTGGAGCCATAGCAAGGCTGAAGTGATGGGGAAGGGATGATAGCATCCATAGTCTTCCTTAACTGCTTATGCCGGGCACAAAGAGGGTTGCAAATTTTGGGCTGTGCCTGTGTAAAGCAAGGAGTGAGGGCTGTATGTGCCCCAGTCGCTCTACTCAAAACTGTGAGAGATGAACTCTGTGGAAGAACGATCTAGCCTCTGACTGACAAATCCCAAAGAAAAGGCAACAGGAAATAAATTAATATATTCTAATTTCAATACAAAAGGAAAAGGCCCAGGTCTGCACGATGGCAGAATTTGGGTGACACTCTTGAGGACGATGGGAGCTGCACCATGGTGGCTGTGGTGGAGGATGCAGTCCAGGCAGCCCAGGCAGTGGTGGGCAGGCAGGGGCCAAAGACGACCGCATCAGCTAGAGCATGACTCCCTTTTCCCGCCACAGGGATCAAATGCTGCTTCTCTGATTTTCACAGTGCATAGATAGACTATGTAGATACAGATACCTTTTCATCTTTGTGTTTCTGCATATACTGCCTCTACTGACAGATAGGTAGTAGGAAAAATCCTCTGCTTTGACAGAGCATTTCAGAATTGTCCGCCACCTAGTGCCTTCCATTTTGCTGGAAATAGCCAGTGTTAATTTCTTTCAGGAGTAGATTTCTGATCCCGGTAGGATTTGACAGTTTCTGTTCCTTTCCAGAAGAACTTCAGGCAGACTCCATACTTGTGAACAGTTACTTCCTCTGCTCAGTCATGATACAGGACACAGAAAATCAGTTCAAGGAATGGTTATACTATCAAAGAATATATCTCCTGAAATGCTGCAGGCCACCCTTGACATGAGTTCTTGAACGCAAAGCTTTGAACACATAGAGTTAATTTATTTTTCTTTTTTTCTAAGTTACACACACCTGCATTTTTGCTTGCACCAAATACAGTATTTTTAATGCAAAAGTTTACCCCCAAGATATAATACTTGAGTGCTGGTAAACGACAGATTATCACTTATGCATTAAGTGCCTTCTCTGATGTCCATCACTTCACTTGAACTTGGATGATGACAGACTCAAAATTCTCCAGTGGTTGGCATTGAAGTCCTCTCTCTACCTGCCTTTACAGTTCACCCTGGATAGCTCTATTGCAGAGAATCATGAACTGCATATTTCAACGATTAAATTAATCTATTAAAGTTAATCTTGGATTCTGAGCTTTCCACTCCTGTTTGCCGTGATAATCCTGCGTGCTTTGCACTTCCAAATAGACTGCAGTGTACCTTGAAGATTCAGTATTGTAAAAGCAATGGTTTTATAGCAACAGCCTACAGTGGTATAAGCAAAATGAGATTTGTTATCCTTCTGTGAGTTAGAACTTACTATAAATAGTGTTCAAAAGGTGTTATTTAGTAGTATGCATTATGCAGCTGTCTATTTAAATCATTTAATTTTGTCATCTAATCTAACTCCCAGTCTCCATCAGAGACAAATAAGAAACCATATGCGAAAGCATCTGTGAAAATCTCTCTTTTATTTATGACAACATTAAAGAGAGGCTCTGATGTCAGTTACTTAACAATAATAGACGTTCCTTTGCACCTATAGTGCTGGGTTACTTGGGCATATCCCTCTGTGGTATCTTATACCTACTGCTGTTTGCTTCATTATATACAGATGCACAGCAGTGAAGACAGTAATAGTCTTTCTTAATTAAATAAAGCTAAATGTTAATTAGTCAGAAAAATTGATTTATTTTCAGTGCATGAAACTTTTCATGGCTTGCCTCTTCTTTTTAAAGAACAGGTTGAATACTCATTTAGGACTTTACATTTTTTCCTTTATTTCTACACTGTATTTGGACTCTTGTGGTGGGATCTAATCGTCATAGAAAAATTATAGGTCTACAGATGTTTTCAAGATGTTACTCTGTCAGTAGCAGATTATCCCCTGTAGCAAAATCTCATTAAAGTGCAATTTACAGAGCTCTGCTGATGTTGCCATCAACCAAAATTAAAGGCATTAATTTTTCAAAGTTCACAGAAGTCCTTACATAAATGATGTAGCAGTTTGCAAGAACAATTTACAGAAGTGTTATTTGCAGAATTAACCTACATTAACAGAACAAATGTTGTAAGGGTATAAGAAAGGATTGGGCAGTGAAACTGCAGCTGTTCATGGTTTGTATTAGGTAGTGGGTGCAAAGAACTGTTGAAACATAACATGTATTCTTCCTTGATACAAAGTTGGGTAGATAAGCTGGAATCTGAACTCTGTCTGTGAAGAGTTAAGCTTATAATAGAGTGATCACCAGTTGGGGACACCCAGGGAGACCTTAAATTCTACTTTGAAACATCTGTACTTGATAGGTCTTAAAATATTCCCATTTAGAGAATGAGTTTATGTAGCTCATGTTGTGAGTATGCCTCTTCAATACAGTACCAAATGCTTATCCAGGTATTTATTGTCATAGGAGGTCTATATTTAAATGAGCCTAAAACTTCCATGTCAAAAACACCAGAAAATTTCAGGCTATTAGTGTTTTATGGACCACTATCAAAATAAACCTCAGTTAAATCAGCGGCAGGAGAGAAATGACTCATTTTCAACATTTAGAGCCATATGCATATGTAATGACCATATTTAGTAAGCAATCACCTGCTTTTCGCAACCATCCCCAAATGCTGGCTAATGCAGTTGGCTTCATGAAGCCTCCACAGCCACAGTTATCTCTTCCACTTTTGTACGTGCTGTATTTCAGTATCCAGAAATTAACATTCAGCCCATGAGTAATCTCATCCCTTTGCTGCAGAGCAATCGAGCATGTGCTTAGAGTTAAAACCCACCATCTCTCCAGAACTGCAAGCCAACAGAAACATTTTAACTTCGGTGCTTACAAGGGACACACTTCCCACTCACACATTGTTCTGGGTATTCATAGAAGTTTTCATACCACCAGAACAGGCCAATCTAATTAAATCAACATTTTTACTCGATTTTTTTTTTTGTCTATAGCAAACAGATAGATGTTTAGACACGAGCCGGTTAAACTGCGACTGTATTAGGATGCTTCCAAGGGAAAGGCCAATGATGGCCCTGGGCTATAGTTACTTCTGTTTACTGTTTTGGGGAAACATTTGTCTTGAATGGTACTTCAGTTAAAGATTTAATGAAAATTTTGCCCCAAAGACGTCTCTTTATCTGTCACTTGTTTCTAAAATTCTCCCATTTTATCTTCATGAAAGATTCAGACCTTTCAGGGGCTACTGTTTTGTGTTGAGCAGTCAGTTAATTCAGGCTTCACCCCATGTATTACCCATGGCCTTGTCAGCCATGAAGTGTCAGATCCATCCCAAAGGGCAGACATGAAAAATGTTGTACGCTCCGTCACCAAATGAGGGCTCTCTTGGTGATCTGTCTTTGTTCTTCTCAGCCAGTCAGAGTTTCCAAGGTGCTTCACACTTCTGTTGGGATTTTAGGTCTTCAAAGATCTGCATTTTCAGAAGAGAAGCTGGATGCTGCTTGTTTTTCAATATCTGTCTACTGAATTCTAGAGCTTCAAAAAGGACATGAGTGCTCTTGAAAAATCTTCCCAAGTACTAAGCTGCAAAAGAGAAGACCCCCATGTTGTGCTGGCAGCACTGTGTTTGTGGCTCCATCACAAACCAGGTCTGGACTGGCTGAAAGAAACAGGGGTGGACACGGGAGCAGGGAAGATGGCATAAGCTCATTGAAGTGGCACAATTGCCAAATATAAAACCACAACCCAGCAGATTGCTCATGAGTCACGCTTCGACTTGGTAATTAAATGACATGGACATTAAAGTTGTCTTTGGCTGCGAGAGACAGAAAAGCAAGTACTGGATGGGCCCAAAACCTAACAACATGTAGGCCATCACTGCGCCTGTGTGCGCAGCAGAAAGCACAGGGCTGACCCATGGGGATCAGGGCTGACCCAGGAGCCTCATCACCTTCAGGTCCCAAAGGGTCTGTGCACCCACAGTAAAGAGAGAAGTGATGTTATCTTGGAACAACAGTATGGGTGAGAAAGCTAGCACGTTTAGGACTCTTTTAGGCCTGGGTTTGCATGTCAGAAAGTCCTTCAGTTTGCAGCAGTTGTAGACGGGACATGTGGCCGGTGGGCATCTGCCAGTGTGCTAAGGAGTACAGAACATGTCCTGAGCGGGCTTGCAGACTGGGACCTTGAGATGTATGGCTACAAGCAATGTAACAAGTGGCTGACGCATTAAATCCAGTGTAGATGCAACAGTATATGCGAGGCAGAAGTTAAACTGAACTGCATTTATTGGCATTTTATAAACGTTGTCTTATTTGCAGAAGCTACTAAAGCAATTTATTATTGAAAATGATTGCTAGCCCTATACCATGATACACATGCATAAATTACATTAGAGATACAAATGTCTGCTTGCTCCTGTAGTATTCAATATCTAGTGATCCTACAATTAGAAGGGACTTGCTTGATAATATAGGCCATAAATTTCACTCAGAATTTTGCCTGCAAGTTTTTGATTAATCAGAGTATAAATTAAAAACAATGCATGTAGAATTGATCGCAGTCATTGGTAACCTGTTCTGGTGTTTGAATGCGACAGTAATGGTGTATTGTAAGATTTTAAGTATCAGTGATTGCAGCTAAACATAGTTAAATAAAACTAACCAAATAAACACGGAAATAAGAAGCCGTGCTTTGTTTCATATTGTAGTTTTAATGGTGTAGTTAGTGAAGGAGAGAATGCAATCCCCGATCTAAAATTTTTGTATGTCTTTTCCTAAAAGCCACTGTCTTGGTTTCTGTTTGTGTCCATAAATATAGTGTCTTGTTTTTCAAACAGTAAATGCATCATGTTTTCTTCATATTTCAGCTGCCTCTGACTGATTAGTATAAATCATATTAGCTTTCAATAGGAATATTTTCATGAAATTTGTGAAATTATGCAATGGAAGAATAGTTTGCAAAGGAGGAATATTGTGAAACCACATCTCTTTAGCAATGTATCTGTATTCTGCAACGCATTTCATTATCTGGGTCTTCTGCATAGAAAATGTATGACAAATATTGGTCGTCATTGTTGTCCTTTTTCTTCCACATTTGTGACAGTGTTTAGGCTTTAAAGAGTTAATACACAAGTCCATTTCAACAGCTAGTAAACACGTGTTCCTGATTTGCGGGAAATAAAACAAGTTTTTTTCCATTCCTGTGAGCTGTTGCCCAAGAAGCCTTACCTTTCGGTTGCTTTTGCAAAACAGTGTTGTTCAGCTGAAGCTCCTACATGCAAATCACTTTAATTCTTTAAAGACAGACAACCTTGCAGCCCCCCCAGGCGCTGCTCCACCAGCAGCTGGGCACATACCTCCATGAGCTCCCAACCTTGTGTGTGGCCGGCACCAGCTTGGCTCCGAACCCAGGAGTGAGGGTGTTCAAAGGCAGCTGTACGAGATGCTCCCGCAGGCTGGGGGCTGCCAGCAGCGCGCTCGGAGAGGCTGTTTTAAGTTACTGCCGTCTGCAGCAACACCCTTGGGACCGCCGTGATAGCTGGGGAGCGGAGGAATGCGATGCCCGCAGTCCACGCCAGCCCCGCTCCCACGGCCACTCCGAGGCCTCCTCTGCTCCCAGTGGTGTGGGGACAGTGGCCGGGAGGGTGGCATTGCCTTCTTCCCGGCATCGTCCTGCTGCGGGAAACCTCCCTGGGGCTGGGCAGCCGCTTGCGGGGCTGACCTGGCTGGGTGTGGGGGCACATGGGAGGACTGCTCGCTCCTTTTGGTTTCCCAATTAGCCGGATCCCTAGGAAGCTGTGAGATGGCATTTAAAAGTAGTTGGAGATAATGTAGTTGGCACTGTCAGACTGCACAATACTTATTGTTATGCTCCCCTAGAAAATAAACAGGAACCGGTATAAATGTGTTCTATTAATATTTAATACACGTTTGGCTATGTAAACCCAGAATATGTTTTAAAAAGATGGCACAGTGAGGAAGACCATGAAAGTTTTCAAAGAAAACAGTATTCTTTGCAGCTTTTGGTAAATGCTTAAGCTTAACTTCTGCATGACTTCTCAGAAAATGTGAGAACCATATGAATGCCTGTGCCTTATGGAAAGTTATGAAATCTAAAAGCATGAAGCTCTGTTCACTATTAACAAGTAAAACCCTATTCTTTTTCTCTATAAGGTCCTGATTAATGGACAAAAACCTTCTTCCTCGTTTTTTCACATTTTTTTTGCAGTTCCTTAAATGTAAGACAGACAATAAATTATTTGCACAGATCCTACTACATACCAGTTCCTATTTGGAGCTTGACTGAGAGGCAGAAACAAATATGGGTATTGTGAAAACCACATTGGGTACAAAGACTGCACATGGATTGCCACTTATAGTCAACAGCTGGGAATCATATGGGTCTTTATTAATCTGAATATTGGTGGTTGCCATTTTGGTTTTTTTTCGGTTTTGACAAAATGGTGGGAGAAAAATAATGAGCGATTCCTTGCTGATAAGTACGTTCTTAGGACTCACTTTGTGCCAGTTTTCTTGCCCCTTTGTAAAATGGAGTGCTCCTTTTATTTTCCTTTTAACAGCCTGAGACGCCGGTAATTAGAAAGCGAGAAATGAATTTAGAGCTGTACCAAAAATGGCAGTCCTGATGTGCAGTGCATTAGGAAAGGAAACAATGGGATGAAGCAGGCAGGAGAGTGGAGACAAGAAATTTATGACTGGGCATTGCCTAATGAGATGAAAATTCCTTGGGATTTCAAATAAGCACCACAGAAGAGCATTAACACCAGTGTTCATCTGCACAAACCTTCCCATGCTTGAATTTTTAAATAATAACTGTGTCTTGTTATGGAAGGCCATGGACAGCACTGGGAGGAAGGATGGGACTGTGGTTAAAGTGAGTACTGGATGCAGAAAACCTAACCTCTAATTCCATCTGTGCCAGTTTCAGTCAGTGGTAATTCACTCTTGGTATGCCTCAGTTTCCCTGCTTGTAAAAAAATTTTGACTGTATGGTTAGCCACAGGGGACAGCTGAGATAGACGTTCCAGTAGATAAAACCCTTAGAGATGTTTTGAAGTAAGATATAATCTAAGTGCATCATGTTATTTCTAGGTTGAAATCTTTGCTCATGACTTAAACAAAATTTTCTGTGACCTCCCTGAGAAGAGCTGCAAAGGTCAAGGCTATTACATTTGGACCATTATTACGCTCCAGGTCCAGGAATAAGGAAATAAATCACAGATAATGAGAAAAAGTTTCACAGAGGTTTTTTACAAATGGAGGAGAAACTAGAAGTGGAACATTTTCTTGTTAAAAGGATGCTTTCATACACTACTGAACTAAAGATAATTTTACTTTATGTTTCTACTGTTTGCAGCTCTTACTGAAAAGAGGAGAACACTGCAGAGCCCTCCAAATCTCCCTCTTTTTTAATGGGATTGTTTTTTGTTACTAAAGGCTTAGACGTGATCTGCAAGATTTAATCCAAACAAAAAATGAGAGGTGAAAGTGTTTTTTGGTTTCTATCATCTAGCTCTCTATGCCCTTCTTTTTATGTCATTGTTTTAATAATTTAGCTAAATTGCTGGGAAAACAGACAGTGTTTAAATCAATGTAACAGCCTAGTGTGGACACAAGTGTGTTAGCTATAAAGATATTTATTTCAGTATAGCTGTAACGAAAACAAGCAGCAGCAGTATAAATAAACTGTACCAATAAAATTCTGTCTGTGATACGAGGTGGCACCGATTTTAACTGAACCATTTTTCCGATTGATTTAATTACTTTGGTGCAGAAACTGTATGGAGGCAAGGCCAGGGGTGAGGGGGGGAGGATTTGCTGTGAACAAAAAAGGTGCATTAGGGTATATCTTGACTGATTTGCCAGACAGATTCCAAAAGAATAGGGAAGAATTTTAACAATGAAGATATTTACCTTTTGAGACAAGTATAATTGTTACTAGGATTTCATGATTCTACTTAATTTTTTCTTTTTTTTTACTATGTAACATGAAGTAATATTTTGGGTTTAGTAGTGTTTCCGTGCTTCAAATTTCTGGTATGAAAATACATTTTTTTCACCATGAAAAGATTACAGGATTGATTTTCCAAGTAGCTTATTAAGAAATGTATTACTGTATTTATTCCATGGTTTACACTGGAAATAAAAAACTTTTCCAGCTTTTGGGAACTAGGACTTTTAAGAATAAAATGTTTTAGATAAAATATTCGTATTTGAACTGACTTGTTTCCTTGCTAAAGTTTGAGAACTTGTGCCACATGTGCAGAATATAATGCATCTTTCTCCTTTTATGCTTCTGTTCCCTGATAATACTCTGTTTATCATATCAGAAGAGTCTGGGAGTAACTTTGTAAGTGAGGAATCAGAAACATTCCATTTCTTACTACAGAAAAAATTCTGCCCAAGCCATAATACAGTGAAAGCTTGGAATATACCATCTACACTATAAAGTTTTTTAAATTTCTTTTCAAAGAACAAGATTTGGTGTGATTGCCCCACAGTTTCTGCTGCTTACTATTTTTAATTGTGTTGCTGATGAAATGATCACACAATGGCAAACCACGTTTTAGTGCAAACACACTGAAGGATAGAATTAAGGTTGAATGTTCATTGTTAACTATGCCTATCCTCATTTTTATATGCTTAACTCTGCAGCTTTAATATTGCATTAACTTGGTTTTTACAGAGAACGTTTTGCCCCAAGTATAAGAAAAACATTGATCTTTTATGTTGTCAGCCAGGGTAGATGCAAATCCTTCTACTTTTTATTGAAGAATTAACCACCTCCCTCTGGAGCACAAATGCCAGCATTACTGGTGTAATTTTATTTTTAAGGCTATGGCCTGTAGTAAGCTGATTGAATGGTATAATATGTTATATTCAAATCTGACTGCTTATGCACTTTGTTCCATAATGCCTTTGAAAATATATCATGTTCCAAGATGAATACAAGTTATGCATAAAAAAGCTGTTTGTTACACAGCTCGGAAAATGTGGATTCAATTACTATTAGATTTAAGAAAAACAGGAGCCTTTTCGATTAAAAAAATATTTTTATTGAGTTTGTAGTAATAATGTTAAGTTACAGTGCAACAAATTCCTTTCCATTAGAAAACTGAACTAAAACAATAACCCTTGAAGGGATAGTGAGTGTTTCAATTAATATCATGTCAATTTGTTTTACCATCTGCATGTATTTACTAACCTGGGACATCTCAGAAGGCCTGCCCTAAAAATCACCACGTGTACTCTGTTGAAAACAAATCTGAAGATCCCATTTCATTTTCATGCCATCAGGATACGTTACAGTAAGTTCCATGTGTTGGCGAATCCTTCAGATTTTATTTGTGGAAAGAGCATTTGCGTGAGAGATAATAGGCTAAGAATAATCATTACCTCACCTAATTGTTGCCTCCTTAAGGCTTCTAAAAATGTATTTGGGGTTGGAAAGCAGGCAGCACAGGCAGTGTAAGGAGTCCACCAACTGGTACCGTCCGTGTTAGTTACCAGTAATCCAATCACTTGGGATCAGATGCTCCTGAGAGAGCTTCTTCTCCTGTAGGCAGAGAGATAGTCTTAGAACAGATACAGGCACGTGGCAGAGAGATATAGAGATATATAATAGAGATATTAATAGTAGATAATAGTGTTAATAATAATAAAATAATGAAATAATAGATCTATAAATAAAGCATGCCAGGAAATTTTTGTGCAACAGAGAACAGGCCAAAAAATAAACTTTTTTAAGAAGGTGCATTTTAACCATAACCAAGCAAGACAGTTCTTTTACTTTTTCTCCATTGAGCACTGTTTCTTTTGAGCAATCTGTGTCACTGCTTGCCTGATATTTCCAGCCTGGCCCCGTAGCCTGGCCAGCCGCAGCAAGGGGAGCGTGGGGAGCCTGGCCGCAGGCGGGGGCTCAGGCATCTGCAGTCCAGGCTGGAGGGGAGCAGACTCGGGGGGCCTGGTCGGGAACCGGAGGGGGAAGGGGGTGGTGTGGAGCATATGAGAGGGAGGAGAGGTGGGAAAGAGGAGGGGGGCAGCGATGGGCATTTGGTGAGCAGCGGAAGGGGAATCTCTGTGTCTGCCCAAACATGACAGCAGTAGATCCCCTTGCATAAGACCTACAGGGTATTTACAAGGACCTTGAAATCCTCTGCTTAGTTGCCATCCTACATTTCTCCTTAAAAAATGACAGCTCTAGAGGAAAGGACATATTCACATCTTCATTCTTGCTTTCTTTCCTTATGAACATCACTCTTTTTACTTCCATACTCAGGTTTTTGAGATACCCTGAAACACATGTGAACTTCACAGCACCTTGGGCATACTCGGGGCCACACAGAAGTCTGTTTTGCCTGCTACAATGCCTCTGTTTAGGAATAAACAAAAAGCACTCTTTCTCCGGAAACGCTGATGGAAACTTTAAAAATTGCTGAAGTTTTGGTTAGGAGTTTGACTTTTTCCTGACAGATTATTTTAGCTCCAAAACAAAACCTGCTTAATTTTCAGTTCCTGTGTTTTTCTTCAGAAGATTAAAATGATTTGAAGGGAAGCAAAAAGCTTCCCTTGAATTTGTGATTGTTGAGTACAGTAAATTCCTGCATAGCTTTATGTAAATAATCTGTATGGCAAATCTGACTCTTCCTCTAGAGGGCAAGAAAGCAGACCTCACAGGTTATTTAATAAATAACCAGAGGTCTGGGATAGAAATAGGAAGATTTTTGATTTCTGGAGACCTGTGTCGCCAACTACACTGACCAGGTGATAACGGAAAGCTGTGGAGGGATGCGATATTTAGGCTTGCTCAAAACACACCTGCTTCATCTGCGCTTCGAACTTCCATGCTTTGCTACAGGGAGTCTTTTATGTGTGAGAGAGGTAAAGACCAAACTGTGTAGCAGGCCAAGGATGGGCATAGGAAGGTCGTTAAACCACACGAATTTCCTTTCGGGAATAATTTCTCACCCTCAAAGGAAAGGCTGGATGTTAACAGCTTCTGTTACCATTTCATAGGCAGCTGGAAGGTGATTTCCAAGATCCTAGGTAGAAGCAGAGAGATTGAAGGTAATTTAATACAAATGTGGTGGTGTGTATGTGTGCCATTGTATGGGCACGAATAGAATCCAAATATTCACTGAAATACAAACATTTCTTAATATATGTAAAGAAGACTCATAAAACGAAACTGACACATTCACTGGGAGAGGAGTAGCATCCAAAAAAGACAGGAATGATGAAGTCATCTACTAATTAGTAAGAACTTAAAATTTAAGTCATTACCAATTATTCTGAATTTTCTTGTAACGACATGTGTGCATTAACTGGAAATGGTAGCTGGATGAAGGATTTAATGTCTACCTATCTGCACAATTTTCCTGGTTTGTGGTCTCTGCCAGTAATAACACTTCCACGCTTGCATTTGAGCTTGCTTTGACCAGCATTGGCAAAGGGTCCACTGACTCCAAGCAAAGTCACATGAGATGAAAATTTTGCCCTTGCCTGTGTATGGCTTCTTAGTTAGGAAAACATTTGATGCAAATCAGATTCACGCTAAGGGTTTCCCTGAGCCCGTACCGAAGGACTGAAGCCCAGACTCCTTTTCCAGGACTACGATATGGGTGTATTGCTTTGAATTTATGAAATATATGAACGTGAATCTTTCTGGCATTTTGGTAATCTCCCAGTCAGTGCCTGCATTTCAGTCTTAACACAAATTACATGTCCTAGTATACTTGCAAAAATCTTCAGGACTTAGTAGATCTAAATCTGCAATGCTTCTTTGAACAGCATAGCTGGACAGCAACGAGGTAACTTCAGGACTTCAGCCGGTCTTGTAGCTCTGAGCCAAAAACCTCTTTCTGGTAAAGTCCTAGAGCAGAGTGCAGATTGTACTAAATTCAGTTAGAATTTTTCTAGTGACTTAAATCAAGAATACCACCTTAGGGTCAAGATTTCACTATTCTTTTTTTTTGAAAAGATGTTATAATCAATATATCTCTATAGAATGACAGTGAATAGTTTAAAGATCTCCTAAAAGAGAGAAAAAACAAGGCCAAATCCTCACTCAGTGCAATCACCCTTAGCAAAGTGCAATAGAAGAAAAGTTCTAGAAAACATTCTGTCTAAAGGACTCTTCAAAGATCGCTCTGCAGAGCAAGGGCCTGTAGCCACCTAGCACACTAAGACTTGGAGAGAAAACAAAAGCACTGGACCAGCACGATCAAACATCTGAAAATTCAGAGATAATGGCATTATGTTTGTCTGGGCATTTTAATTCAGTGAGTGATGATGTAAATGATAAGCTCCTGCATAATTTCACATGAAGCAGGAACCCTGCCTCATCCAGTCCCCGGGATGGAGGGTGCTTGGTGGAGTGCTGCTGAGGGGTTTCTCCCTGTGTTGCTCAGGGCGTGTGCATGCTGTACCCCATGCAAACCCGCCTCAGCGCACACTGTTCGTTGCTTAATGGCCTTATAAGGAGAATCGTTGAGCAGTTTTAATGACATATACTGGCTCATAACTGTTTCTTCTTAAACAGTAAACAGTTTCTCTTAACTTGCTTCAAAAGCAGTAAGTCAGAAACAGAGGAAGAATATGAAGTTAAACCACCAGAACACATGCACAATGCCAAAGGCTGGGCATACCGCTTTTATTTGTCTCTCTTTCATTTCTTAACCTTCTGGAAATGTTCTTTTTTTGCACCTTTAACACACATTTGCATGGATGCGTAAACAGGAGCACCCTCCCAAACAGGAGAGCTCATTAAAAGGGAACAGTGTGTGTATCTGGCACTGCCTCAAAATAGGAAAACTCTCTTACCTTGGGTTTCGAGGGTGCGAGTACCGCAAACACCTTTCAGGGCATCATTAACATACTCTAAACTGTTATCCAAACCCACATCCCCTACAGTGGCTCCTCGGGTCAGGGCCTCAAGGTATGCCGCTCCACGCGAGCACTTCAAGAGATGCGGTCCCCTAGCTGGAGATCAAACAATGTTTTCTCCACACGAGGGTGTGTGGAGGGTGTGTGTTAAACCAACACACGAGGGTGCCTTTATCAAACTGTGTTTGATAATGAAGGCTTCAAAAAGCTAGGTGGGTCAAAATGTCAGTGTCTTTCTTTTGGTCTGTTCAGGTTCTGTATTGCCATACAAATTATAGAGGAAAAGGCTCAGAATGAGAGACGTCTGTTATTTCCCTTGGGAACTATTTCATTATTGGCAAGAACTTCTCTTCTGTATATTTCCTTTCCCCTCCCTCCCGATTTCTTGTAATTATTCCAAGTGGTGTAATCTGAAACAGTTCTTGTCTTTCCATCTCTATATCTACCAGTGTCGTAATTCCCCACCCATAAGCTGATATCAACAGATTTGTGGGCGATTCCTGAAGGAAGGTAATGTCTCAGGTATCGATTTTTATATTAATTAATAGAAAAAAAATAATGCAACTCTCGCAAACTTTCTGTCACCGTAAGGCTAGCTTAGGTGAAGTCATATGATGATTTGAGTATGTGTGCAATAAAAATTATAATATGAATGCCTGTTGCTTTTTTAAAGTGACTTATGCAAAAACTGGTGTCCATTATGCAAAAACTGGTGTCCATTATCACATGGTACTGGATAGACCATGAAGCTGCTCTGCAGAATGTAAAAAGCATGTAAACAATCAGAAAAGGGAATTTGGAAATGAAGGGAAGTGAGGAAAGAATACCAGCTGATGAATAAAACATTTCCCAAAGTTCAGAAAAGTCAGCTGCTCTATGTTAAAGTGGTTGCCAGGCAACTCATCTTTTTAAAACAAGTACTTCTGTGGCTGATAACTCATAAAGACATCGAAATGGCAAAATTAACTGCTCTTGAACAATTTCTTCGATACATTAGGTACAAACAGGCTTTCATTCATCATCAGGCGTGCATATCTTCTTGATATAACTACTTTCCTTGAACAAATACGTGTTTTGTCCAAAGCACTGAAATTTTAACTCTTTCTTTTCATCTCATTCCCCATGAGGGAATAGCTAGGAATCTCTGTCTTAAATCTGGGCATTGATATAAACCTAGTTGGGATGAAATAGCGGAGCTCATTCTCTATTCTGAAAAATAGGCATGCTTGTTCAGTGGGATTAGAGCACTTGCATGTAAAGGGGAGCTTGGTTGCAGTCCACCAAATATTTTCCATGAGACAGACTGAGGCTGCAGACAGAGAGGGAGAGGCTCCAGCGCAGAGCGTCAAAAAAACTTCAGGAAAAAAGCAGGCAGGTCCTGGCGGTTCTCGCTGTGGAGAGGAGGATAAAGCAGTAACTGGAGGGGAAAACTGATCATATGGAATAATTTATTTGACTTTTCTCCTTGCCAATTTTTAACTGAACAAAGTTGTGTTGTGTTTTCTTTTATTTTTTACTATTGTGTTCATTATTCATGATTGCTCAATGAGCACTTTAGTGAAAAGCTGAGCACAAAGGATGTTTGCAAGCTGATCATAATGCCTGGATTTTCAGCACTTTGCTACTTGCTATTTATCATTTGTAATTGATCACCCTGCCTAGTAAGATACTCTTTCTGTTTCCAGACTGGATAACTGAAAGTTTTACAGATGAGAAGAAGAAAACTGAAAAAGTTTCCGAGGACTTTCACAAGATTATTGTTTTCTGTTGAATGCAACCAAAAACTATCTTCAATGAAGAGGAAAACAAATAATAAAACAGCTCTTACTAGTTTCAAAGCAAATCTGTAGCATTTCAAAACCTGTTTGGCAATGCTTATAAATTCTTTCTGGAGTGTCAGCTTAGCTTTGCCACTCAGACAACGCCTGGAATAACTCACCTCTCCAACAGACCAGTGCAGGGTCATGCTCCTTTCCTGGCTGTTTTGTTACTGCCAGCAACAACACAACAGGCAAAGGGAAAATCCTCAGTGTTTGAATTTGCCATTGTCCTCCTGAGTTGCCTTCTAGCGGCAATTCAGCCATAACCATTTTCCTCCAGCCAAATCCAATAAAACAAACAAAAAAAATCCGTAAAATGACTGAGCAAAGTACATTTTCTGTAAAAACTATAAATGTACCAAACAAAATAATGCTTATTCAGATAGACTAATGCCGTCTTGAGGCTTTATGTTGGTAGCTCCCAGTCAGTCCTCTGCAGCGCCGCTGTGGGGACTTGTGGCTGATGTTAGGAGACCAACTTTTCACTTGGTAGCCTCTCGCACTGCTGTTGCACATTGCACACCCAGCACCGACGCCAGCCGCAGCGCAGCGCCTAGGGCACCAGCACCAGCTCTCGGCAGCAAGCCAGCCCCTAGCTTTTGTCAGAACATACCTTTGTTATTCTAACTTGGTGATGGAATAATTTTACTAAAAACATGTTAGGGAAAGAGATCAGCTTGAAAGTTGAGTAACATTTTAATATAACATACTTTTCACACTGGTGTTAAAAATGTGTAGTGATTTCTAATGTCTGCTGACCAGTCATACAATCCCAGAAATTTTTTGCAATGAGGGTGGTGACACAATGGCAAAGGTTGCCCAGAGAGGTGGTAGATGCCCCATCCTTGGAAACGTTCAAGGTCAGGTTGGACGGGGCTCTGAGCAACCTGATCTAGTTGAAGATGTCCCTGCTCATTGCAGGGGGGTTGGACTAGATGGCCTTTAAAGTCCCTTTCCAACCAAAACTATTCTATGATTTTGTGATTCTATTGAATTAATTAAATAAGGCACAGACAAATTTAACCCCCACTTAGATGACACCTTGTTAAACAAGTATTTCTTGTTGGATTTTATTTACTCTTTACCTGACTCTCTGAACTCTAAGTATTTCCACTTCTGCGATCAAAATATCCTCCTGGGCTCTGCAGTCACAAAAAACTGTGACATTGGCACTCTCATCTGTCTGATTCCTGTCTGTAGTGCCACAGAGAGTGTCCTCTCGCTACTCCAAAGGCCCAAAGCCACTCCTCCAAAACCGAGAGCTTTGCAGCTGCTCGAGGCACGTGGTCCAGCTGTGGCCCTGGGCTCTGCCTCCAGCTGCTCGTCTTGCTCATGGCTCACACAAGGGTGCAAGACGGAGAGGTGAGCAAACCACCCTCCCGCACCATGGCACAGGTGGATTCTTACTTGTGGGGACAGGTAACACGATGTCCTCCACAACACAGTCAGTGCCACGGTGTCTGCTTCCCATGGCCCCTGCCAGCTGGGCAAAAGATGGGTTAGGATGCTGGTGACAACACCACTTTAACATACAGCTAGTATACCATTTCCTCCTTCCTGTGTATATAAATATATATGTGCATGCATAATTAGTGTACATAATTACTTAGATTGCTTGATACAGATACTTGTTTTGTTTGTAGTAAATATGTTGCCAGGCTTCAGAAACACAAATAGTTAACAAGCCTATTTAGGTATTCAAAATACACAAGATGTGAAACTTTGGAGTAGGAGATGGTGTTGCGGGAGCTGCAGCCTATTATTCAATTCCTGGGGTCAGACCAGCAGCAGCTGTAAAAATCAATAAGGCTTACAAAGATGAAATAAACTTTAAAAAACAAACATTGACAGAGGATATTCCACAAAGCCACTCTTGATGAGGCTGAGCCTGTTCGTACCAAAACCAGGGGAAGTTTTACTGTTTACTCTAACAGCCTTGGGCCAGCGTCAGGAACTTGCAGCCTTCTCTGGGAAAAGTTTTCCAAAGTCCAGTCTCCTGATGGGCCCAAAACGTGTCTGGGTACCACAGTGCTGGAGGACGCTGAGGCAGTGTGTCTGACTGTCACTTCTTCCTGCGCTTCATTGATGGCTTTGATGAAGCACAGTCCAGGGTTGTTTTTTTCTTCTTCTTTTTTTTTTTTTCTTTTTTTTCTTTTTCAGGACCTTTCAGAGTATTAAACAAAACATAAAACCTTGCTGGTCTTGCAAGTAAAACCCAGATGTGCAGGTATTAATATCACAGACCTGAGAGATCTACATGTAGTATGTTAGTGGGATTAACTTTTAGTATACATAGAAAACATTCTAAATAGTGTTCCAAATGCTGGGAATAACCTAAATCTTCTGACACCATCATAGATCTTCCCTTTTTTCTTATTCTCCGACACCCTATACCTGTCTGATTTGAAGTCTTATCAGGTTTAGCTGCAAAGATAGCTGTAACCAGTGCCTTTTTAAGGCCCAAAGGAAAACAGTAGAAAGCATCTAGTATTGGAAGATGTCTTCCTGAAGAAAGAGAGTCAGAGCCAACATAGCAGGAAAAATTTTGGGCCCTGCTTTAGGTTATGACTTAAAAATAAATCCCGGTTAAACGCAATTGTTTTCTTTAGATTAAATTACTTTGTACCACTCTGCTGATTTTTAAGATTTTTTTCATGTGTCTGAAATGATCAACAGAGTACACTTGCCAAGCCCAGCCATTCAAGAATGTGCCAAGCCCCTGAACAAAGATGAGTATAATAAATAAACAAAAAAAAAAGAGTCTGAGAAAAAAATTTTGGGTCTTTTTTTATGTGCTGCCTCCTTTCATCTACTTTATCATTCATTCTTGCTAGATTTTCTCTGCAGTCGGGAGGGTTAGAAGTTGAGCAACTGAGTTTTTGCATAATCAAACAATTCCAGGAGAGACACTTTTAGGAAAAATGACCAAATGTGACAGACAGGTGACAAGCATGCCAAGACTGACAGCCATGAGACTGCGCTGTCAGTTTCTGGGTATGGACTTCCAGTTTTCGTCAAAGATATGAACATAAATACACTATTTCATTATTATGGAGTAGCATTTATTTATTAACCCATTCCATCGAAGAAATATCATACTCAACTTGCACTTTGGAAGTGTCTTCAAACCATTCACTGTCACACGGCTTGCAACACTTTTTATGGCCTCTGTAATTTACAGCATAGTAATTTAAAATATATACCTTGATTAGATCTACATTAGTCTTATATTTTTTATGTCAAATTATCTTAAAATGGAAATAATGATTAATTTTACTATAGGAAATTTCATCAAGTTATAATAATTTCTGTCTTATCTCTTTGGGCTGCATGTTTCTCCTATTGCTTTAAAACTAATTTAGGCCACATTATATACAAAATTAAATCTTACTTTTATAGCTACACCCTTGGGGTTCAATGAAAAGGCTTTATGAGCTAGAAATTAAAAGTACTGGTTGAAAATACTATTACATTATACAGGCTATTATTAAGGCAATTTACAAAGTTGGTATTAAAACTATGCACATTTTTCATTGTTAGCACCCATATATTCAGCAAGCCCATGGGACCATTTGGTATATAACCTGGCAAATAAAATCAACTGAAAGGTAAACAGTAAGTCCACAGCATTTCTTGCTAGGGAAAATTGCACTATAATAATTGTAAAGCTGATTTAGCCCAAGATTGTTTTGAATTTATGAGATATACACCATATATGTTACAGGTGAAAATAAATTTGAAACTCTATTCCACACATATTAGAGGATACACAGAAATATGAGTCTGCTTTCTCATAAAGAAAACAAAGATTTTATATTCCATGAAATAAAATTTGGCATAAGTCTCATTTTGCATCTTAAATGTGTAGTTTTTCTTCACAGATGATTTTTGGCTCCTACGTACATATTTCCATGATTTGGAGGCTAGATAATTGCTTGTTTCCACTTAGATCCTAGGTGATATAATGCATGGTTTAATGCTTGGATATTCCTGAAAATGTAAAAAATCTCACAATATGATTCATGGGAAGTGTAAGAAAAAGAAACGAACTTTTAATTTCAAGGGCACTTAGAGAACAAAGACCACCAAGAAGCAGGGCGGAGGGTCAAGCATTTACCCTAGATGACAATATTTAGCAAGAACCAAATGAGCATGCAGTTGTCCTTTACCATTATATATTATGTTCCACCTTAGAGCATCCTAATACTTTTATCAAGATGGGACATGCTTGACTATTTAAACAGAAAGGGAGAAGGTATCTTTTTCCCCTGTCAAAGGGAAAACCATTGCAATAGCAGAAACAGTTTAGCAAGAAAGATGCCTCTGCAGCATCTCTGCTCGCTCGCTCGCTGCTGTGTGGCTGCACGAGTCTTGTCGGGAAGGCCAGACTGGCATTGCTGTGACGGAGAAGCTTTCCATCTACTTCCACTTCAATTTTATAGCAAGTAATTTTACAGAGGACAAGGAAGTGCATTCCTCCCTTGGCCCCCAGGACTAGGTTCTCGCTAGCATTTGGCAGTAAGTTGAGGTGACCAGGGCTTTTGGGATTTAATTATGTTGTCCCAAGGTTTAGGCTTGTGATTTATTTGGACAATTATTACTTGCAGGGGAGTCTGAGAAAACCCAGGATTTGCTTTCCCCAGCCTTTTTGCAAGGCCTGATCCTTGAGGTGGCAGATTTTGAACAGGTTAGGAGAGGGCAAGGATGCTCAGCCTGCCACTCTATGTTCAATGGGGAGCTGGGATATTAATTAGAAACCTCTCCAGCTTCTGGGAAGAAAACAGCAAAATTCTTCTTGCCCCTACCCTTTCTGCAAAGCTTGTGGCTCAGGAGCTGTCTGGGAAGGGGGAGCTCGTGTAAATATGCTGCTCTGTCATGGGCATCCAGCTTTCAGCGGGTGCTGTGAGAGTGCTGGACGGCAGCAATCCTTTCCTTGGATACTCAGCAACCAGCCTGTGCAGGAAAAGTATGGATTAGGTGTCAAAGGTGACTGGCACACTGTATGATCAAGCCAATAATCTCTGCTGTGTTACTGAGCAAAAGGAATTTTGGCTGTTCCTGTTGTGTTGGGACAGAGGGAATTCCACGTGGGAGCATTGCACACAGCTGTTGTGAGCTGAAGTGTGTTGGCTGGCTGTGCTGAGAGGTCACAGAAACACCTGAAAACGTCTGATTTTGTTTGTGTGAATGATAAATAGCCCTTTAAATGAAATAACCCAAGTTTGTAAGTTTTAGCAAGTTCATGTTTTCTTCATGTTACAAGAACTGTTTGACAAGGAACATATTTTTATTTGCCTAAAACTCCTCTAACCACCCAACTTCATTCGAGTTGCTAAAGAAAAGGGTATGATTTATAGAAATTAAAGTAGCCCAATAAAAAAGGAATACATGTGATATGGTATTTAATTTCGACAGTCTCCATTATCCTCTTACTGTCCCTTAAAGAAGAAGATTCTTTAAGTATTACAGCATAATACAAAAATTGTTATTAGATATTCATATTTTATAGCCTTGGAAAATGTTGATTTATAATTAATTTGATTATGGATAAAGTAATTAAATTTTATATTGCCCACACTAATTTATTAAATACTCTAAACATAATAGATTGAGTGCAAAGGGAAATGGAAGAAATTATTTGTACTCAGAAAACTGTCGAGCATTTTTACCATGTTTGTACAGAGAAAGCAAAAAAAAAGACATTATGTAATACATCAATCAACCCACAGAGATTACATTTCAAAGCCCTTTTATATTGAACAAATGGAGCTTGATTTTTAGTCTTTTAGAAGTATCTGAATTTACAACAGTATAAATTTATAAATAATGCATTTTATTTTTGTTGCTATTGTTATTATGGCCTGAGGATCAAAGACCTAAATTAGGCATCTGAGTTAAATATAAACCCCCTTAAGAATGGGTAATCACCACAGCAAATTCTATTTATGTATCTTCTCAGATTTAAATAGCTGAATTATTTTAAAATGTTTAAAATGAAGAAAACAAAGTTTAGGGAGGGTGAGTAAGAGAATTTACAGGACATATTAAACCATAGTACAGTCCTGGAAACCCTTACACATGTGTAACTTCCCCAGTGGGTAGCTTCCTTCACTTGCATGGGGCTTCTTGTTCAAGGATAGTTACCTAGACACTGATTTCAGGAATTTGTTTTACTTAAAGATCATATAATAGCTGTTTTATAAACAAAAAAGTACGGACCTCGTCGCATTTCGTACTAAAAGATACTTTCTCAGTGAGACTGATGAAAGTTCATGTGTATGGATGCAGGGATCTCTTTGTGTATGGTTTTGAATGACAGGGATCTACTCACCTAATTTTTCTGTTATAAAATTGTGTGTATTTCGTATCTTTATACTGGACTGTATCTTACTTCAATCACTTTCCCACTGATTTTAGCAAAAATATATCAGGTTCTTCTTAAGTCTTCCATAATTTTGCTAAAATATTATACACGAACTAAAGTTTTGTGTGGGATTGTTGTAGATTTTGATGTTGGTGGTCTTCAGGAAAAAGTCCCTACGTTGTACTTCCCCCCATCTCCTTTTATTTTTTTTTTAAATTTCATTCTAAGGAAAACATACAGCAATCTTTGATCCCAATTCTACGAACATATACACCTTCACAAATATGAAGAATCACAATCGTCAGAAGTTTCCCAAATAATTGTACCCACTTAATTACAGGTTGAATTCTTATTAATAATAGTGAACACAGTATTTATAGAATTTTCTATGGTGTGTAGAGAACACAACCTTTTCGGTTGACAAGGGCTAAAGGCAAAAAATCCTGCAGTCCTTATCAGGAGTTACTTGCTGATATCTTTTAAAAGTGAATTGAACTTCTAAAAGCTAAGCTTTTCTTATGTGAAAGGATGGTAAAAATACAAAAAAAATATTTCAAACTAATGTCCTACAGTATCTGTTACAATGTTCTTGTTAAAACAAGATGTTCCTTGCTGAAATATCACCGAGTTCTAAATGAGGATTCATTTCAGAGATACTATTTCTGTCAGTATTTTTTATTGCCATAATATACTACATTTTACATATATAAACATCAAAATATGAGATGCTTAGGCCAAGATATGTAACCTTTCTCCTTTTTCAAAGTCTCGATCTTGAAATTCTGAATTATGCTGGGTTGATTTGTTACCTTCGAAGCTTGTCTGACACTCACCTATTTTGAACTGATGGGAATACTGTTACCTTGAACTATTTCCTGGGGTGCAGGCATATATTTTTGAAATCTAATCACAATGAGTTCTTTAGTACACGAAACAATAGCTAGTTCTTGCTGTCATCTTATGAAGCAGATATAAAGAACAGAGCCTTAAATGCCCATGTTAATTCCAAACACAGAAGCAAAACCAGTTTAACTTTCTCTTATCATATTTCTTAATAGTCTTGCATATATAAATGTGATACAAATCTATTGCAGCAATAAAAGCGCTCCTTTGCCGTTAAAAACCTGTAATTAATAATGCATTTGGTAATGATTACTTTTACAGTTATTATTTAATGCAAGCAAAAAATGAACGTAATTTTCAGACGTGGCCAAGCAGAATTTCCTAAGTCCTTGTTATTTATGATTCTGCTTTCTGAAGGTCAGAGTATTTTTTATTCCCTTTAATAATTCACTAGGTTTGCTAAATGTTTACTTCATGTCTGAATGACAACCAATCTTCTCTTAATTAAATACATCTCCTGACATTGTTTTAACATACCAGTGAATTCAAATCAGTTAGTAAAATGTTAAGCAAATCAAATTTGTAGTCACTCTCTACTTTGAATATCCACTTCTCTAGTTTCTTCCCACCTGCTGTCGTGTGTTAATTTTTTTAAAGCATCATCTATTTGCAAAAAAACGAAAGAAATTGGTATTGTCTTGTGTTGTTTCATCCTTAAAGTGAAACCATTTGCAAGAAAATTATGGGTCCCTAGTGCTGAACTTCTTTGCATATTAATTTTGTTAGCCTTACCTCCTGTGGTCTTTAGTTCTGGAAGGCCTATTAGATAATACACAAGATAAATTTTCCCTTGTATCTTACAGCTAGTCGGGGGGAAAAAATCTTTTTTCTTAAAACTTAAAAATTACATTATTAGCCATGCATATTTCCCCCCTATTTTATTAGTAAAGATTAATATAATTAAACACAAAAACCTAGTCAATATTGGTTATACTTATTGCCAGTTCTTGAGAAATTTATGTTTATGTTAATATGAGTGTCTCAGAAGATAATCAAAGAAATGTAAATGATAATCACAAAAAGTAAATTCTGTCAAATGGTGGTGTCAGAATGGACTTTGGTGCAATTTGTGTGTTATATTTTATGTGAAGTGTTGAAGCCAAGGGAAGCTGAGGAGGTGGCATAGGAACAGTCAGACAAAAATGTCAGGCACTTTGCATGGTTGCAAAAGCAGATTTGCTTGGATATGGTTTGTCTTCAGTTAGATCAGATGGTTGGAGACACTTAGACGCTCAGAACTACAGAGGTGTGCCTGGCTGGGTTTACAAAAGCATCCAAGCAGACAAGACATGACTCCTATTTTCAGCCTTTGGCAGAGAGTACTTTGGCAAGTTTCTCTAAGTATCCGAATACCTGCAACTAGAGCTCCCAAACTCCTTTGGAAGTCTTCTTCTCAGTGTTATGATTACACAGCAGCTGACTTTCAGTGTGTTTCTCTGCGCCTGAGAAAGGAACTTGTGGTTTCTGAAAAGAAAGGGTTCTTGTCATACTCTGCCATTTACTAATACCCAAATTACAGGTTAAATGTCTTCAGCTACTTGAACTTTTTTGCTGTTTGCACCCAAGTATCATCAGCTGCTTCTTGTAACAAAGGAAATGTGTGGAAAGCCCTCAGTTCTTGACAGACAACTTGTTTTTGAGTTAGGATTTCCCCCAAAACAACTTCTGCTTTTAGAACAATAGAAATGTTAACATTTTGCAAAACTTTATAGCTGATCAGAGACCAGTCAATTTGCTTCAAGCTTTCCAGCTCATACTCTTGAAAACAAAGCGAGGCCATCTTTAGGCTAAATGACATCATTAGTTATTGACATTGCCTATTGTTTAATATGGCACACCAGGTCACAATCCCAAACAAGCCCATAGTAATTTTTTAGACTCTAAAAGTGTAGTGGAAAAAAAGGCATTTTCATAGTTGTTGACATCACTAATTTACAACTGCATTGGTAATTAGTTATCAAACATGTTTCTTTTCTATTATCAAATATTTCTAAATATCTGTTTTATTTTGTAATGAAAATCCTGAAGACATTCTAAAGGCATTTTTTCTTGTTTGGATTTTGTTTCACTAAAACATTTTTAAATCACAAACCTTGTGAGGGCATTCTCTGCTCCTGAGAACTGGTAAGCCATTGTCTCTCATCCTTGCATTACCTGGGAGGCTTTCTGGGAAAAAAATCCACATTTTTTTTCCCCCTGTGCTAATCCACACCTGGATCAGACAGGCAGGGAGAGACAGTGCCCTTCACAGTGTTTCAAAAATGAGAACCCATACCAAAACCTCAAAACTTGTTTTGGTGATTTCCTTCAAAGAAAACAACTAACAGAAGTCAAAACTTCTCCCTTCTTCTGTGAGTTTGTTAGCATTGAGACAAACGAGGCAATGTAGCCAAAATGCGTTGTACCTGCCTGTGTCGAAATAGAATGGATTTTTCTCATTTAACTATGAGATTATCAACATTAACCAATTAAATATGCAAAACAGCTGAAGATGTTCCAGGCAGTGGTCTGGAAGCATGCACAGGGATTTTTTTTCCCCAATTACTACGTGGCCATGCGATAAGTAATGAAAATAAATACACAAGCCATCAATAAGTAATCACAGACAAGATCTACTCTGTTTCCTCTGGCAAATCTTTTGACCTTCCAATATTTCTGTTGTCCCGCTCTTCTCATATTTGATCTGTGTAGACTGTGGGGTGTCTGGAGAAAGACTAATTTTACTGTGTTTGTGGAGCACCCAAAAGAGGTCTGAGATCTCAGTTTTGCATGAAGCCTCTAGGCACCACCAGGCTGTTGATGCAACCACTGATATTTCAATCTAATGAAATTTCTACTTTATTGCTAGAAACAGGATCTATCAATACAAAAGGGTTTATCAGCCTATGTTCTTTCATCAGAGCGCTTGCCTACCACGCGCAGAGGCCTGATCACTGCAGGGGCTGTTTTCCATATCTTCCAATTTCTGCTACTGCTTTTGCATATGGTTTGTAGGAAGCAAGGAGGAGGAGATGGATTTTACTGCAGATTCTGTTAGAGGAGAAGTGACATCATCGAGAGATGGAAAGGAGAGAGCAATGAGCTTCCCTGCAGGGCAAGAAAGAGTAAAGAGAATGGCATGGCGGTATATTTAGGGAAGCAGGATGGAAAGAAGAATTAACAGAAGGAGAGAGTAATGGAGACAACAGGAAGAAGAGTAAAGAATGAGCAATGAGACAATATGATCAGAGCTTTATTTCCACCAGGGAGAAACATTTGCAATGAAAACAATTAAAATCCGTTAGACTTTCCTAATAATGTTTTTCCATGCACGTAATCGTGGCGGTTGCCAAAAGGATGGGGAAGAAACAGCAGGCGGGATGTTTTTGGGTGTAAACGAAGAAGTGGGACTTGAGATTTGCAAACACGTATCTGGATGTTTTTTATCTTGTGATTGGACAGAAGTATCTGGCATGTAAGGGCAGAAGAGGTGGTCTGAAGAGATGCTAGAGGGTGGAAAGGATTCAGTGACCTAATAGAATCTTTTCCTGTTGAGGGTAACAGTTTCGTCAATGCTAAATGTATAGACGCTGGTTTCTATACTGAGAGGAAAATCTTTTCTAGAGATATTCAATACATAAGAAGTCAAAATACTGCTCTTCACTGACTGTAAGCCTCCTATAATTTCTCACTTAAAAGAGGAAGATACCCTACGAGGAAATTTTGTGAAGCTTTGAGTAGAATACAGTATCTCGTAAATGCCGGGGTTTGAATCTGAAGTTATCTTCAAAGTCTTCTGAGATGTCTTGTAAATGTGGTCTGACAGTGGTCTTATGAAACATTATGGCATTGTACTCTGAGTATGTGAAGGACCTAATGCCATCTGATTGTGATAGCACCGTGATTAAAACTCGACAACACCCAGTGCCTTTCACTGTTCCCACCCCGGGCAGTCCGTGCTGCTGTGCTGATGAACTAGAAAGTGACTTCAGTGCTCTTGCTGATGAAATTGCAATGCCAAATGATCTGCGTGCACATGTAACCTTGTAACACATTTGTTTAAGTAAGGGCAGGTACAGGTGCTGAGTATGCCTGCTTGAATGATGCACAGTGTCATTAACGTTCCATTTTTTGTCAGGCTATCTTGGCTGTGCTTAAATTCTTTGAGTGCTTTTCTCTGTTGAAAAAGAAATCCTGAACTTGAAGAAATGGTGTAGATGTCAGTTGTATTCCCCTTCTTTCCTTTTCATGTTCAATAGTTTCAAATTTCATGTCAAAGAAGTGTTTTTCTTCAATGTTGACACAATGTTCTGTTTTCCAGCAATTAATTACTAGGTTTTATTTTCCATTTTATAGAAGTTTCTGTTATCACCTTATATCTTTATCTGCCAGTCTTCTTAGCTGTTTCTGTGAAAACTTCAGTAATTTTTTCAGGTTGTAAATAAACAGGAAAAACTCTTCCACAAATAGATCTTCATGATTCTTCCCTCCATTTTCAAATGTCTCTTGTTTTAACAAAGCCAGTTCTTTATCCATTCAGTAATTTCTCTCTGTCACAATGTTTGCTAATCATACGGTCTAGCTTTGAATATTGTACCAATATTTCCCCAGATCTTAAATCAGCTGGGGCCAAAATTGCTCCTGTTGACCCACTGCTACTCCTTCCAAGTTTCTGTCAAGTTTACTTGCCATGATTTATATTATATTGTTAGGCATTAATTTTTCTAAGAAATATATTTTAGATTTTTCTGATAAATTTTCCACTATATTGATCTGGAGTACTTACAGGGTAAAGATAACAAGACATCAATTTATTGTCATGTTTAACTCATTTTATACCGGTGAAGTCACTTGAATGACATCAACAAGAAGTGAACACGTTGCTCTGAACCTGATCCCGGTCTTCAGCTTCTTGAAACTTCTGTTATTTCTGTTTTGACAGTAGACGTCGTGTCAGCTTTCTTCAATGTATTAGCGCCTCTAAGGTTTGAATAGGAATCTCTTTCTTATCTTTTTTTTTACTGCTTCCTCCTGAATACTTTGACAACAGCTTTTTTGTCATCTACAGACATTCCAGTTTCCTGATTTAATAATTTTGCTGATCCTGATTTTCTTTTATAATTCTTCTTGTTTCCTTAGGAAATGTAAATTTGCTGCAGCATCTGTTAGCCATCCTTGTTTATTAATAATTAGGCATGAATGTAATTATAAATTCTTTAATAATTTACCTTTACCACCTCTGAGAGGCCCATAACTGATCTCTTGTTTAAACATTTCAGATCTTTGTCTTACATTATTTTCATATATCATTCTCAACGTGTTGACCACTTTGTTGATTCAAGCAAAATCTCATCCTCAGCTCTTGCCAGGAATTTATCTCTGAATGTGTTATCTCTTCTAATTGGACATTTGGGAGAGAACAGATTGCTGGAAGCTCTAGCCCTACGGCTCCTTAATTCATAGCTGCTTGGCCCTTGACTAAATTAAAGCTGCATGGAGCTGCCTGATTTAAGAACTCAGAGTATTAAGAGCAGCAAAGGATAAGATACAGCAGAGCTATGTACTGCTATGCTGATTATACACCCTATTTTGATCAGGCTCCAAACACTAACATTCACTTTTCTTTTTGGCTACTTTTGCCAAATTAATGCTACTGAAGGGACCCGGAGCACAGAGGGATCTCCAGCCATTTAGAGTCTATTTTGACTGAATATGTAGTGGAAAATGGGATTAGCAGACCAGAAATCTAGTCCTCTTCAGGAGGTGAACAGATGTGCTCTTCCAGCTTCAGCTGTGCTGGTGGAAGATATTAGTAACCGCAGCCTGTCTCTGGGTGGTTATCAGGCATCCCAAATCCCTTCGATTCTGCTAGTAGTGCTGCTCAGACAAGCTTCCTCTAACCTATTTTTTCAAAATGCACTAGATTAGTGGAGATTTACTGTTTATCTGAACTAACCTGGCCTCTCTGGACTGAAACAGGTTGGGGAGCACCCGCGTAACCCACTCCGCCAGCAGATCAGTAGGGGCAGCAAGGAGCAGCGGGCAGCAATCCGTCTCCCTGACACCACGGCTGCAAAAGATGTGGCTGGCTAGACCCCAAATGCGGCGAGATACACATTTTATCTCCTTCCTATCCCCATGGTAATTCCAGTTCCATTTACTCTTCTAATTTCTGCACTTTAGACTATTCTGCTTTTGACAGCAGCACTTTGTTTATTTCAAAAGCTTTCATTCTCCTAACGGCTGTGTAGAGTAATGATCTGGTGAGCAAGAAAAAAGGGGGGCTTATAACCACACACTTATACTCACCCTGGTTGTCTCCATTTAATAAAATGTTATTATTTACTACCTCTAAATTCCTCTGTGATAAATGACCAGAATCTGCCATGTCACACTACTTTGTATTCTGCACCACAGAAAAAAAATTAAATACTTGCTTGGAAAAATATATCAAGAAAGACTGTATCTGCCCCATGGTGCTGCTGGCTCAGATGAAGGAAACCACAGATATACCAGGCTCATTGCAGAAGAGATCTTCTGCTGAAACAAAAAGATACCAGAAAACTGTATTACCTTACATGGGCCGAGGATCTGCTGCTTCCATGTCAGCAGAGAAGGTTTTTTCATTTTGGCATTGCAGTCTGGTAATGACAACAGTCGGCATTTTGGGTTCAGATTGGTCTATATGCCTCAATGAACATGGTCTTTTTTCTGTCATTGAAAATGTATTAGAATATTATTAATTTTCATTTTTCCCTTTTTTGACTAGAAATTAAAACTTAAACTTCAATATTTTTGTCATTTTTAAGCAGGTTTTTTTTCAGGTTAGGGATTTTCAGCCAAAAGAAAACAGGGAAAAGTGACCAAATTTTTAAATTGCTTTAGAGACTTCAGAAAACTAGTAGACTTCATGGTCTGCAATTTTTCAGAGAGAAATCTGAAAGCGAATGAAAATATTGCACTGGAAGAGGGAGTCAGGTCTAGATACACATGACAGCCTTAAAAGAGTCAAGGAAATTGAGGGCAGCTGAAGACAAAGGTGCAGCGGGATTTATTGGTATCAAAAAAGTCACAGGCTTAGAGAATTTTGGCCTGATTACTGTTTACTGTGTGTTTAATCCCAGAGGCTTTGGAGGGAGCGAAACCTGTCCGGAGAAAGCAGAGCTGAAAAAGTAATGCTTTTGTATTCTTTAATGGGTGAGCAGCTAGATGGGGGGG
>Ga0065711_1002886_pt1 | contig 56235 bp, 41 predicted proteins | sample Hoacrofraction12_FD_59098 | JGI IMG/M metagenome (GOLD analysis project Ga0065711, IMG submission 59098) | Hoatzin crop microbial communities from Cojedes, Venezuela - Epithelial fraction 12 v2 (version 2) | ecosystem: Host-associated > Birds > Digestive system > Esophagus > Crop | place... | reverse complement strand
TTATGGTCTGTTTCTTCTTGTGAACGATAAAATACATGAGAGGCTAATGAGGGAAAACTGCGCTGTTATTGATTTGTTAAAGTTGAGGATGAAGTGAGCATTCAGTCTAGTCTGACTTCCTGTCCGTCACCAATTCGCCTTCACACTGAGCTCATTAATTTGTATTTAATGAAAGTTTAACTTGTATTTGGCTAAGGCATATTTTCTAAAAGTGCTATCAATGACATCGAAAGATGAGAAAATACACCTTCCATGACAGTTTATTCCAGCAGTTAATCATGTTAAAAAGTACCCACTTCTAATTTAAATTTGGCTGGCCTCAGCTTTCTAGGATAATTATCTCATTTTATCTCCTTACAAAAAGAGAAAGCAGTTACTCCCTTTCCAGCTTGATTAGAAAGCCCTACAGTATTTTGTAACAAGACATTTCTAACTAGAGGGTCATTCAGGATTAGTTTCTCCCCTCCCAATTAAAATTTCTGACAATCAGCATAGTGATTCTGACATCCAGAAAGATATAAATAATGAAAAATGAATGAAATGGCGAAAAGAATGAAGAATGATGAAAGTCTGGAATTACACCAAAAAAGTCACTTCTCCAGCTGGCCAAGATGAAAAATTACTAAATGAAAGAACTCTTCTTGGAATGAGCAGATGCAGGGAAAAATTAAGATCTATAGGTTAGATGGGAGGAGCTCAGTCCTGAAAAATGCCCCGTAAGAGAGTGTTTGGAAAGGAAAAAAGTAAGCAGCACGCGAGTAAGAATTTTCAGACCACACAAGGACATAAAGACAGAACAACCAACACTTCCCTAGGAAGAAAGCTGTATACTTGTTGAAATGGCTTGTGAGGAACTGCTGAAAAATGCAGAATTAAGAGCCTGCATTCAGTTCCCCAAATTCAGCAATTGGCTAAGATGACACTAGCTGATTAAAATGGATTCCTGTTTTATGCATAGAAGAGCTACAGGAAGAGTAGATTGGGGTATAAGACTAATGGGGATGAGCAACTACAGCTATAAAAGAACTGTAAGAATGAATTATCACCCCAAGGATCAACCCATATAGATGCAGAGTTCTGTCACACAAAAAAAAGTGTGTTCTGTCATACGAGTTTACCACCTTGTATTTGTGGAATATGTATCACCAGTATTTGTGGAATTTAAAGCAAACAATCTTATTTTCTGTAGTAGCATTTTGGGAAAACAAATTTTACTCAGCATCGGGATATATAACAAGAAGAAATTAATTAAAATATTCACTCCATTAACAGCCATACTACTCTTGTAAATAAGAGAATTGCACAAGAAAATCTCTTTCTCAAATACAGGAAATGTCAGATTAACACCACCATCCCCCAAAGACAGCACCTAACTAATGAGAATAGATCTAATTTATGTCCAGTGACAGCTGTCTGTTACAAGCAGATACACTGATTCTCGATAACATTTTTCGAACTAGTTTCCGTAGCAACTGCCACCTCATAGTCTTATCCTTAAGGCACAAAACATCTAATAATATAATAATAGCAGCAACAATAACAACAGCAATACTATCTACTTCCACAACATCTATCAGAGTACATTAGATTTCTGCTGGGAAACAAGGCTGATTCTTACAGTGGGGATTCAATCTATTGCAAACACATTATAATGTATTTTTTGCTATTTATTTTGTTTTGTGGGATGGAAAACACAAGTGCACAACCCTCCAGAAAATTAAATCAGAGTGAACTGTCCTTTCATTCAAATCATTTGCTGCCATGGCAGTAATGAATTTCAGAAAGGAAAGCAGAGAAACATACAAAAGAGAAAAAGGAAACACAGCAAGAACAATAAAATAAGCTATAATTTTCACTTGTTGGTCAGGTTCTGTCCATTAGGAATTGATTTAGGCAGTTCTCCTGACAGGTGTTGAAAGAACTGGGAAGACCTGTTAACTTTTCAAGTAAGTGATGCCCATTATCAAGATCAGTGACATCTATTCTTTCTTTGGCAGCAGTGATAAAGGAGTGCAGTATTTTCTGGCTTTCAGAAAATTCCAGGAGAGTTGTAAAAACAGATCCTTTGCTACAACTACTTCAACAGAGCATACGGTTTTAACCAAGTAGTACACCTGGTATAAAGCCTAGCAGAAACAGCACTGTATGATACCACAATAGTACCTTCTACTCATATAATCTCTTTCTATTCTCTCATGGATTACGCATGACCCATATATGCTTCATGACAACTCTAAAAGTGCTGAAAGCCTTCTCTCACAGTAGATGGATTAAATAAACGCAGATTCACAGATGTCTCACAATGTACCCATTAGTGGACAGACATTCTTCAGTGATTCCAAAGAGAGTCTGCTACAGAATTATTCAGTGCAGCTTTATTTAATACTTAAAAACTGATTATTGAACTAAAGACAAAAAAATATTTGAAGGTACAGTCTCAGGACAGCATGCACACCAACAGGATAGTAATAATGAGAATAGGTACTTTTACACAAAGATTTTATTATCAAAGTTCATAAAACAACCTCTATACATACACACTTTTTAATACAATGGGTTCAAGAATTTGACAAGAAGTGTAGTTTGCCTTGAAACTGTAGACTTTTAGGGTCACCACATACATTTACCTACACAAATTAATCAAGAAAAGTTACTAAGATTTGTGAGGGTGTAAATGGACACTATTAAGCGTGGAAGTGATCTTAGTAATACACTGTACTGGTGTTTTGGCCAGCACTGATTGTATTCAAACTTCCAGAAAAATCAGTAAGTTCCAAAAGTAAAACAACCATCAAAAAACAACTTGGGGAATGAAAAACAAGTCTTACAATGCAATGGTGGAGCCCATTTGATCCAAACGCAAGCTGAGAAGTGGTTTCACATCTCTGTAGACAGACTTACACATGAAAAAGAGTAATTTGGAGGTTTTCTGTTCTCACTAGCAAAGCAGAACTGAAAAATTAAGTCTTGAAACAAAACACAATTTCCTAGGAATAAGGGAACTAACACTGAAATGATCTAAGAGCTGAAGGAAGAGACTACCACCATTTCCTGTTCCCAGAATCAAGGGACTTAAATTCACATTGTGAATACGCTTTCTGGGAACAGTTTTCAGTTTGGTTTTGAGATACAAAAATGTCAAGGCAGAGTAGTCTCTTCCATGCCTGTGATCACTGAATCCATTAATTTCCTTGTTTATCTGACTTTATAATCATGCGCTTTGCCCTAGCCGTGCTAACACTAGCTTTGTGTTCAGGTAACTATCATTAACTTTTCCACAATTCATTTGACACTTTATCTTTGAGTGTGACCCAGCTCTGAACACATAATCGAATCATTCAGTTACGTATCCAAGTATTAAGTTAATCATCAGATTTGGTGAGAGAAGACCAGCAGGAGAAACAATTGTTTCTGTTGGTGGTGATTTTTTTCCTTTGTCTCCTTTTGGAATATGAATTGTTAGTTAATCAACATACTGTCATGGCAAAGCCTTGCCTAACAGTGATACCATGTTCTCTCCTGTTCCTGCTTGTCTCACAAAAGAGATTAGTTGTAGTGTAACATGATAGTCCTAAGGAAACTAGAGCTATTGATTTCTCCATAGTATTATCTGAACAAAATTTAGTAGCCTAGTGAAGGCTAAAATAAAATTAAAGGGCCAACTTATCCCTTCCTGCTTTAAAATACACAACTTCCTTGAAACACTGCACAGTTAAAATAGTATAGTGTGTGATGCAAGCTCTTAACTGCTAACTTTCCACACATTTCTAAACACACAGCTCAGACAACACTAAGACTAAAATATAGCACTGCAAATTCTCTATGAGGAAAGCCTTGATTCTTCATCAGGTGCAGAGAAGAAAACTAGAAAACTGAAGAAAGCAGCAGTGAGGGGTGGCAGTGAGGGAGATGCAATCCGAGGGAGTAATCTGGCAAGCCCAGATCAGCACCTCTTTATATGATCCCCTGCACACTGTGTCCCTTTAAAAACTCAAGAGGATCAAATTTGCATGTGCAGCCAAGGAAGCAACAATAAACGACCACTACAGTGATCCTGTGCCTTGGGAAAGTGTGAGCACGTGTAAAGCAGAACGCTTCAGCAGGCAGACTGACTGCATCACTGCGTTGCTTGCTTTTAGGACACGATTGTGTTTTGTTTCAACAGGATGTAACTATCAGTTTCTGGCACTCAGTGAGTGCCACTCCAGGAGACTAAGCCTAGGTGACATCTCCAGTACAACCACGTTCACAGAGTAGTAGATACCACGCTGAAGTTCTGTGTGTCCTGTTCTTTCTCCATTCCTAACAACACTTACAGATATTTACACACAGAGACACACAATATACGTGAGCTGCACTTTAACATACGCTTCTGTTGGTATTGGGGCTTATCCTGATGCTGCAGCTTTTACCTCACTGAGACTGAGCTGGTTCCCCATGTTACATCTGCACAAGCTTAGCACAGGCATCTGTGCAGTTTGAGAAAGTTCTGAAATTACTAATCTTTTCTTTTTTTCCTCAGCCCTTCTCCCTTGATTACTGTGTGTGAAAGAAAACAAGGGATAGAGATGAAAAGAAGCAGGCTATTTAAGGATTGACTTTCCAGAAATTCTCCAGTCTCTTTGTACACAAGCACCAGCAGTGTCTGGATATTCAGTTGTTCCTTCTCTACCACTGATTCATTATAAAAACTTTGGGTAAGTCATTTACATCCCTGTAACTTCTGTTCTATCATCTCCAAAACTCAATATGAAAGCTTATATTCATGCTGATATTAAATGCTAATGCTAAATTCATGCTAATATTAGTGCTTATATTAAAGCTAATATTAACACTTTCCTAATAAGCATTTGCAGATCTACTGTGAAGATATTTTAGCTAATAATGATAAAGGCACAACAAAACTTTGCTCTAAAATAGAGCCAGTTTACAAGTGACAATATATCCCTTTTGTATCTATCTTGAGCTCAAAGAGCTTATTACCTTAATAAGATAAAATTCACAGTGCCATTTTGATAGAGTTCAGACACAATAAGAGGACAGCAAAATTCCAACAGGCATTAATGCCATTTTATTAAATTTTAACACTAAAGCAGTAAACAGTTCCAAAATCACTATAGTTAATCTATTAAAGAAGTAACAACAATCTCAGTTGTCCCATCAGCTATGGCACAAGTTTATGGCTTTGTTTTGTTTCAAAGGAAGAAAGTTAGAAAAAATGTTCTTAAGCAGTTAATGAGAGAGACTGGATTCTGTTTTAAAGCTCCTGTAGAAGGAAATCCAAGTAAGAGGGGAGACTGGTGGCAGTTCTGTGTGTCATTTCAGCTAGAAGAGATGCATGGCTGCTGTGCACAGCTACAGACCTGTGCGATGCATATTATCCTAATTGAACAAGCATCTATCCAAGCTCACTATGGCACGCTGCCTAGCTGTGTGCAAGGCTTGGTCCTGGCAGGAGACAAAGTGCTCTCACTCTCTGGCGTAGCAGGCTGCCAGGGCATCGCTGCTGCAGAGCGAGCTGGGAGAAAGAGGATGGGGGAGGAGGAGGAGGAAGAGCAAAATTCCAGCTGCACTTGCTCACATAAGAGCTCCCTGTTCAACAGCCTTGGAAACAGCCACAGCACCAAGTTCAGAGGAAGCCTGCACGGTGCCAACTTGGCACCTGCTGGGGAGGAAAGGAAGTTAATAGGGAAAAAAAAACTAGAAAGAAAAAAGAGTGGTGAAGAGTCACTAGGAAGAAGTTAAATATTTAACAGAAGTATGGAAAAGGAACATTAAGTGCTGCTTTTGCACTAAGACTACAGTTTGGCAGGAAAATCTAAGTTAAAAGAGCCGAGAAAAAGGCAGCCTGTACTGTCTCGGGTATTGGTCTTGCTAAAGTATATAGGCTGGGCAAAGCACAACTTGGTGGACTGCTATGTAAGGCAGACGGAAGGTTAAATTAAATTACAGGAAGCCATGCCAAAGATGCAGAACATGGTGTTCTCCACCACATAAAAGAAACTAATTTCACTGGCAGATGCATCTTTTGGTCTAGGTATAAAACAGAATTAAAATTCTTCCCATTCATTAAAAAGTTCACAGAGTTTCAGATGTCTTCCCTAGTGCCCTAAACCAATTCAAGCACTGTAATTGCAATTTGCCTACTGAAATTTCACCAATGATTACATGGGAGCAGACAACTTGGGCTCCTGCAGCCTCTGAGGTAGCTCATATTATAAGAACCCTATCACCATTGTTTTTACTCTGGTAGCCAAAAGCCTTATATTTATAATCATTAAAATTAAATGTGCATGAGCATTACTGGATTCACGTACCTCCACATACTCACACACATAAAAAAAGGTGCTTTAACAAGTATTTTTTCAGGAATTAATTTAGCTAATTGAATGCTACACACTTTCTAAATAATATAAACACCAAATCACAATTATCAAAATGAGCCACCTGTAACAAACCGACTGTGGGACAGAATAGAGCAAGAGTATACTATTGGGGTCAGCAGAAAACTCTGGTGTCGAGGTATGCCTCTAAAAACTTTAGCAACCCCTAAAAAGGCAAATTTAAGAACATGTGAAGCTGTATTCTAAGCATTTGGCAATCACGATAATTTAGCCAGCATGATCATATGGAGATTTTGTAATTTGATCTGCAGCTCTCTTAAGCACTAATCCCAACCTTGAAGCCGAAGAGAAACTTCTCATCTTTGACAGCTACAACCACAAAACACTGTTTTTAAGTAGGAAACAAAGTGTGTCTCTTTGGCCATTTTATTCTGTCCCACAAGATGTCTTTTCAATTATTTTGCTAGAGTTTCCTAAATATTCTCTCTCCTTGGAGGCTTATATCTGCTTGTTACCACCAGGAACAAAATTGATAATATAGATTAATGCAAAAAAATCAAGCTAGGTAATAGAAAATTTCTCTGAGGAGTTATTTAAAGATAGTATGAATCTTGATATTACTCTACTTGAGATGAGAGCAGAAGAGGCATTAAATGTTCCTGCAACAGAGATGCGTATGGTGACTGGGCACTTCCTACTGCCCTATTAGCACCTGCCAGTTAAGAGAAAGAACAACCGCATTGAGCTGGCGGCGCGAAGGGCAGGTGACACGATGTCCAGCACGGCTGGTGCTGGCTAGCAGAGAGCACAGGACCTCCAGGTCGAGCAGTGTCACGTGAACGTGCCACGTATACTCAGCGCAACATCTTAAGTGGAATATAAAGTAAAGCTCTTCATAAAACTCCTCTATTGTTTTCATTTGATGGCCGCACTGGGGACAGGAAGATGAGGGACAGAACTGTCAAGCTTTTTTTTATAAATTGTAACAAAAAAAGGAATTAAAATTTCCACAATGGCAAAACATACTTTGTTCACCCCAAAACAAATACTGAAGGAAGGCATGAGTAGCTTTTTTTTTTCCAATCAAGTAAACTTCTCAGAGAAAAACTTCACCTCAGAAGAAGAAAATAAAAGGTCAGCATTAAAACTCTTTGCTTAATTTGAGCCAAATCCACTGTTATGCTCAAAAAGATCTTTTTCATTAAATTTGATACATTTTCCCTAGCATTAAAAGCACTTAAAATCTAAACTTGCAGTGGAATGTATCGGTCTGTCCTTCTAGTTGGGAGTCAGAGCTCTGAATCATTAAATCGATTACACCCTGTTAAGCCTATGTTCTACAGACTTCCTTGGACAGTACATGAGATAAGAAACAGCAAAAAGGAGAAAGATTTAGGTAAGGTTTGCATTATATAAGCTCAGGCAGTATCGCTAATTGTAACTTTAGAAATAACAAAAATTTTGTGTATAGGTTTTATTGGCAGAAGATGGCAATATAACTTTGGACTAATTTTTAAAACCTCAAAAGATACATAAAAAAACTAATATGCAGCTATGCCTGATTTGAAGATAACGGCTTTTAAGCAATTTGAATAAATAACATAGGAAGTTTAGGGGAATAAGGAAGAAAAAGATAGCACTAAATATGAAAAACTAGCTCAAAATTATGTAAGACAATATATTCAGTAAATATTATGGAGTAAATACCGATTTACTTAAACTGATCTAGTAGCTTACTTTCATTAAAATGTTTGGTAATTAATGCTCCTGATGTAGCCTGTGTGCAAATAATTTGATACAAATACGTAACTGAAATGCGGCTTTTATTAATCTCAGACCTTTCATTTAGGAGACTCATTTCTAACCTGTTGTTATAAACGAGAAGACTGTTTCCCAGCAAATTGTATTGCCCTCTGAAGTTCTGGTGGTTCTGAAGTTTCTCTCTCCAAAATTTTGCCCTGTAGATGAGTTCACTTATAGAAAATTTAATGGAAAATTTAATGGAAATGAATACATTTCTTTGGAAGCCTACAGTTTCAAACAAACTATACTTTTAACTGAACTATGTTTTGTGAAAAAATTGCAGAATAGTTTTAGTTTAATCACTTCTGAAACAGCTAAGTCAGGCTTCTTTTCCATTACTCAGTCAGCTCTAGAACTACACAAGTTAAATCGTAGTATTCCTAAATTCCTGATCATCATGCTAAAAAAAATGTAATTAAGGGTAGTTTTACATTTGCAAAAGTGGACAATTTAATGTACACATATTGATTTTCAGGAAACTTGATCGAAGTTTTCCCTAATTAATTCAGGCATAATCCATTCTAAAATTGTAAAAATTCTACTGTACATTTAACAGAGACTGCTGTACCCTGTGCAGGTGCAGCCCTACCTATACGCTTTATCCACACCAATTCCAGATGTGCTTTCCTAGTCACTGATCCACTTGGAAAGTAAATTTTTTTTTGCCAGGTTACTTTATTCTAACACATTAGTTCTGTGTTCTAATTCACTGTGTAGCCAAAACAAGCAATTGCACTTACATAAAAGGACAGTAAAGAAGAGAGAAAAACAGGGGATGGGGACTAGGAAAGGGATCATGAAAGCAGACATTGCCATCAAGTACATTGACTAAGTACGCAGAAATCAGTCAACTGAAATATTAGCTACTTTGAGCATTCAGCTTCATTTTCTCATCACCTGAGAGACGTTACACCGGTGAAAAAGGGTCACCATAGAAAAATCACCTAATAAATCATTAGCATAATCTACTTTAGAAAAAATTTTTGCCCAAGTTAGAAAAAAAATATCCACATGGCTTTTCATGAGAAAAGAGGCTACATCATAGCAGAAGATTAGGGAGTATAAATACAATAGTGAAATGGCTGCTGCTGAGGTGGATGAACTAGTGGGAGAAGAGAAAGCAGAAGTGGAATTTGGTATTTTTCTTAACTCCCAAGCAATCCCGTAATTTCAAAGCAACAATGAAAACCTCTACTTTGAAACAGTGGGAGGAAAGGTCCCTTAGTTTTGTAGAAGGGAAGGAGGTGGGAAGGAAAGGACACTGCCTTCATTCAGGATCCCGGAATTGCTTTGTAGGAAATGTACAATTAAAATTATTCGCATTTGAAGGTCAAACTTGGTGCCATGCATAAGCACAGTGAAACTCAGATTGTTCATTAAAACCTTCCATTGCTTTCAACTATAAAAAAAGACAAAATTAATATATCCACTAAATTAAACCTGACACAGTTTAAAATGGGATCCAATCTGTTTTCAATTCTGCAATCATTCATTGCTCCTGTTTTATTAAACCAAAAGACAGAACAAGCTTAAAATGCATTAACTTAGTTAAACAAAGCCTGATTTTATAACGCAAATGTCAGCCTTCACAGCTCAGTAAGTTCTTTTAAATGTTATATGACTTGTCTGCATTACCTCAGCTGACAGGTTTTTTTTATAGTTCTTTTTTCAGTATGTACCAGGGTCCCTGCTTCTACCACCCACAGCCATGGTGATCCAAACTTTATCTGAAGCTATGCACATTTACTTCACCAGAAGCTCCTAGTCTGCAGGCTGACAGACGGTAACCATCATATTCAGAGCAGCTCACAGGAGACATTCGGCACATCCCTCATGGAGAATGTTTTACTCCAAAAACGTTGAATGGAGATACATACATATCAGGTACAATCAAGTACCTACATTTTAAGTCTTCATATGCCAACCACCCCATGTATGTGTTTCCCATCTAGGAACCAAGGCACCATGAATTACATCACCTTCCTCCTCCTTCTCTTCATTAGCTGGGGGAATAAACCTCATACAGAAATTAAGTTGTCTGACTTTTCACTGGCTCCAAACAAGCAAGAAATAGTCAATATTAGGAAAAAAAAATCTTTTTATATTACTAGAAGAATATTTATAAATGAAGAAATTAATTATTCAAAAGCAGTGAGTCATATAAACCAAATACTGTATTTTAGAGACACTGTCACAGAAACTAAGAGTCATAAAAACTTTGGGCAGACATACAACTCCACGTATTGGTAAGGGAAATGAAGAAAACTGCCCCATTAAAATGCCAATAATCCCTGTAAGAATGTATTTAAAACAGCTCCTAATAAAGTAAGAGATGCTTCCAGTTTCAGCCACACCAGAGCACTTTAACCTTTGCAACATACAGAAACACCTTGCTCAGTAACAGAAGAGTTCAATTAATTTAGTTCATTTTTCTTTTGCTGGAAGACAAGCAGAGGGATTTAACTTTGCTGTAAAGCAAGTAATAAAAGAGAAGACTATACTGAATAAGGTTAGCATGAAGCAGAACTCGATGCCTTAGCTATACCATAGCCCAGTGTAAGCAGTGGATAGGTTATTTTAAATCACATCGCACAAACAAACAGTTTCTTTAAAGAGGCAGTTTATAAATCCAGAAGTGTCTGACATCCACCTTGTATAGTTGTGAAGAGCATAATTATCAGTCACATACGAAGCAAAAAGTAACATCTATCTGTTCAAGCTTAGCACTGAAGTAGAAGGTAAATTACTGATATTGATATGTGCCGTTACGAAATGGAAAAATATTTTCAAAATAGATATGCATAAGCAACAGGAAAAGAAAGAAGGTCCCTGTGTTGTGCTGCTGGGGAAAGACCGCCTTTTTCCTCTCCCACTCTAGGTGGTCACAAATCTACTTTGTCTTGCCTAAGTCCCCTCAGAAAGACCGTGTAAATTACGAAGTACTGCTAATGTACAAAAATAATCAGGATACACTACAGATTAGACTAAACTGTATGTAACTGCCACATGGCCATAGCTTTTCCACCAGAAGATGCAGAGGAACATGCAAGGAATTGTTTTGGTAGAATTCAGAGACTGTTTCGGAAAGCAAGCTTTCAGACTGCAGTTCCCTTCTCCTCTGCTTATTAATTCTGAGTTTGCAGGTTTGGAAAATTATCCATAACAATGACCTCCGTCAATACTCTGTGGAGTGGAGCTATCTGTCACTATATGCAACTAAAGATGGAGTACAGATGGGAAATAACTTTATTATGATGGAGAATAAATATTAAATAAAATCTATAATAGCATTATTAAATAACCTTATGAGTGTTTTAAACCTGAGCCCTGAGAGAAAATAAAAATTATATGACTGCCAAGAAAACACAAACTTCCATTGCTTCTTCCCATTTGAATGGCCTGTTCTTGTATGCAGAGAGCACTGTTCCCACCAACGCTTACCATGAGACAATTCACTACTACTACATTAATAACCAGGAATGTTTGTTACAGCAGGGACAGGTGTGTGTGTGGGGGGTGTCTACCTCCACCAACGCTTTTACTCCTTCAACTCTTTCTACCTTTAATTTCCTTCCCGCATCAAGCATGGACAGCGCAGACATTCACACCAAGCAGGGCCCAGCAGCGACGCCAGAGGAGGCAGCCCAGGCAGGGACATACACAGCGTCTGTGCAGCAGCCCTCGCACAGGGGATCTCCACCAGCAAAATCGCATTACAGCTGCCGCTGCCAATTAAATCTGATTTCCATAAGGGTGCAGACTGAAACCTGTCAACAAAATTCTTCTCCTAGGTGAAATTAATCCTAGCTTTACGAAGCCTTTACGTTCCAAGCACATTATGTAGCCACATTTCCACATCTGAACAATTGCTCCAAACCCATTCTTTCTTTTTCTTAGAGTCATCCAACCATAAATAGAAATGGAACTGAAGTGCTACATTTAACCTGGAAGTTTCTCACCTCAGAACATCAGCTAAGATTTCCAAATAACTATAATGCATACTTATTACTCTTAAAGGTACATTAAAAAGCACACAAAAATGATGTATAAGGATTCCTTGTTTTCAATTTTTACTTTCTTGAGATAGTAATGGTCTAAATTATCCAGAAAGCCCAACAACTGACAAACAAGTAGGTAAAAAGTCATAGTTCCTATTCTTCAAGAAAATTAAGCATTTCAAATTACATTTTCATTTTCCATCAGGATTACCATTTACTTACAGACAGGACATTTAAGAACACCAGAAATGCCAGGACAAAGACCTTTGTTCATTGAAATGAAGAGTTTACCATTCTCGAGCAACACCGCCCATGTCAGCTCTATTTCAGACTGTATGGAGTCTGCTTGAGTCGCTGTAGTGCCCCATGACTTCTTCCTATTTGCTGGCCATCTTGCCTTTGAGCTGTGTCTCCTGTAGAATGACAAAATGGTTCATCCAGAGGTTAAACTGGCACAAAGATAGTTCTGGATGTAGTCCGGTTAGAGAGTCTAGTCCATGGACATATTCCTTAAAGACATCATAGCAGTTTAGAGGAAACAAATAAGTGAACTAATCCATCTGATTCAATTCAAATAAATTTGAAGGTTATGATTCAGGTCTACTGTACTCCATCTTGCTTTCACTTTCTCTCAGCGGAGGGGAGAAGGAAAGGAAGTTTACTATGCTATTTCTAACATATATGGAAACAGAACATATAAAATCATCTACCGAAGCTTTCAGCTATAGAAAAGCTAATAAGCAATCAACACCATTCAATAATTTCACATTTTAATTCAATATTTGGGGAAGCCATAGATATTACAACAGGAACCCTGTGCAGCATCTGATAGTCAAGTGTGCTGAGATCAAAGCTGGATCCCTTCTGAAACATGTTTTTAGTCAAAGTATAAGATCAGGCTCACAGAGACAAGTGGGTAAACTGAATAACACGCAGACATTCAAATTAGGTGAAGTGCTGCCAAAGGTTTTGGACATTCTAGTTTTTGCTCCTGGATAATATGATAAGTTTAGAGTTTCTAAAGTACATCTTCTATCTAATGCATGCAATTGAATATTTGTTTGGAAGTAGATCAGTGGAGGGTAGCTCAAATTGAACACCTCAGTAGTGTCCTTAGAAAGTATCCCCATCTTCAATAAGGAAAAGTTGATTAATGATATTTAAACACCAATCAATTATCTAGAATGTTGTCGTCAATCTTGAAATTTTGAAGTTATGGCTTTTAATTTCTCCAAATCACTGTAAGCAGATAAAACAGCCTAAGCCTCATTTTTAACATGAAGGCAACAGATTAAAATAGTACAGGCAAAATTTTATTCTAACAGCTATCTAGTACCTAAAAATTTCATCAAAGTGCAGAAAATTATATCAGTGATAGCCTACTAGAAAACAATTATTATGGATAATACGATAAATGTTGGAGTGAAGCAGAAAGCACAGTTTTTAGAGCTAACTACTACTGAGTAGTCTGGTATGTTTAAAGTAGTCTTCACTCTGCCATGGCTAACTAAAATTACTGCTTTTCCTACACTGATGATTAAATAACAAATACAGCATTCTAACAGGGGAAGATAATGTAGAAGCCCATAGTGAACTGCATTTCTGTAGAACAGTAGTAATTCATTTCAACATGGAGTTCTATAAAATAAGCACAGTAATAAAAGAAATGTAAAGTTTATCGGGATAGTTCATGACAATTTTAACACTTGCTGTGTTTTCCTGCAAAGATTTTACTCCAGATATTCATCACTCAGACCTAACAGACACCGCAAAGAAAATTCAGACAACATCTGCACAGGAAAAAACACACTGTGATTCTAAAGAAATTCCAACATTACCTCTGGGGTGTGCCCACCACGTATACTCAATAACCAGTCTTCTGCTTTGACTGCTTTTTATCCCATTACCTTAACATACAGCATTACTCTTTAGGTGCCCTCTTCAAACTGCTTGCTAACGATGTGCACCGGCTTCCCACAGCACAGGAAGTGGGAGACACCGAGGTCAGCCAGGTCTTGTTATGCCACTACCTAACGTGTACTAAACAGAGTTTGCCTGGAACAGAAAATTGCTAATCACTACTGTTGAGTTTGTAAAAATATTTGTTACAGACAAAATCTAAGCTCTTGTGAGCTCATTTGCTGTATATTCTCAGCTCCTCCTGATACGCTGCTTCTTTCCTTCAATGGCATCTTTCATAAAAAAAATGTTATGTTCATACATATGCCACAGACCTGGAGGTCAACTGAAACATAGTTCCACCATCAATATCTGAAGCATAGGCTAGAGAATTATATGTGGCAAAGTTTCACTGCATTATCTCATAGTAAACATAAAAGGGACAACAGAGATATTTCTTAAAGAAGATTGTATCTCCCGGGAAAGACCATGCCCAGCCAGTGAAAAGGGAGTGTTGGAAGAAAGCGATCTGACAGCCACTGACTCTGCGTAACAAATATGCCAGTGCACTTGAGACACTACTGTGAAAATCTTCATGACATTTGTACGGAAGGTTTTGAAATACACACCAAAAAACATCTAGCTGCTGTTTATCTGCAAATTTATTGGATGCGCTTATGGGTAGCAAGCTATGATAATTTAAAATATCCACACCAGCTCATTTAAAAATAACTCCCACAATCCACTAAATATTCTGCATTAATATTTACCCATGCAGGTAACATTACAGACAAAATACCTATTCTGTCAAAAGGATGGTTTATGGTTGATAAAGACTATCATAACAGCTATCTGCCTTAAAGATTACAACCAATTTTCAAAGACATGCCAGACAGCATGATGTAACTACAACATCATGGTTCAGATGTGTCTGTGAAGAGATTGATAAAGGAGGAAGCAAGGGACTTCAGAGTCTGTAAAAACATATTCATTTGCAGGACACATAAGCATCTCAGCAGTAGGCCAGCTGAAATAGTTAAAGCCTCCTGGGCATCAACCTGAGCTAAACTTTTGCCAGGCTAAAGGGAAGCTAAGATGAAATTTTATACCAGCCCACAACTATTTGAAGGGAGTTAAAACTGATGTCAGAGATGCTTCTCTCCATACTGCATGATGCTACAACAATAACCTGTCATCACCACTCACAGCTTGGGAGGTTCTGATGAGACATTGGGAAAAGCTAATCAGGAGGGTGAAGCAGCCCAGGGACAGCTGCTGAAACCTCCATCCTCAGAAATTTTCTGGGTTTAGCAAGTAATAGCACAGGCTTAGACAAGACTGTAAGAGGTTGCTTTTAACCAAAATTTTCAAGATTCTACAAAAAGCAGGAAAGGCAGAAAGAAAACAATATAAGTTTTATATATGTGCAATGGTATTAAGATAAGAATATAAAATTATGAAGACATTATTGCCAGATGTAGGTAAGGTATACCAGTGACTTGATACGACAAACTGTAGAAAGGTTTAGGATAAGTCTGTTTAATATATATTTGTTGTCTTCAGCAAAATTCAGTTAGAAATTCCTAAATTAATAAATTGAGTGTGCTTGAACTACTCTCTAGTTTTAGTACTTGATTTACTGATACCAAAGTGAGAAATTAGATTAAAAAAAATTTCTTTTATTTTCTGCTTCACCACATATATAAAATTAAATAATTCTCACATCCCATTTTCATAAATATCATTTTTTTCGCTGATGTTAAGATGTCAGTCTAAAGTAGAACTTCCAAAGAAAAGCTAAAACATGAACTGAAAGCAAGCTATGGAATGTTATTATGACAACCATGCTCCTGCTCATCAATAAAGAAATGAGGTGGAAAAATTACATGGAAAGTGTTCTAATTTTAAAGGACACCATGAAATATTTGTTGTGATAATAATAAGAATGACCTAACATCAGTATTGACCTAAGATACTTGATTTTATTGGGTTTAATGACCCATTATGCATAGTTAATAGCCCAGAGCTTTGCTCTAAGCAATCAGATCAAAGCATACTAATAGACAGAAAAACTCTACCTGCCATTTATTGTTCAGAACTTCTTTGCTGCTGACTTTCTGAAGTTTAAGAATAAACTGCAGCCTTACTTGCTAAATACCATTAATGAGATACCCCAATCCCAAAATACATGCCAACTGAACAGGACTATGGAAGACCACTCAGGCTAAATAACTTATTTCGCAGAAACAGTTCAAAACTATTCAAAGAGACTACCTTTATCTTAGCAACTATTACGAGGTATAAGAAAAATAATTGAAAATTAATGTCTTTCGCTGTCAGTGACTAGCTCAAGTCAAACGTGAATTCCTAGATGCAGAGTTTTCAGAAGAAATAAAAACGGCCTTAAAGACTGTAAACTTAAGTACAAGAAATTACATCAGAAACCCTCATTTTAGTACTCCGCAATTCTCAAATGATACTTTTAACACTAGAAGAACGTCTGATTTTTATGAAATATAATTTATTTTATTCAAACCGTTTATCCCTTGTTAAGACATTCAATTTTTAAACTGGTTGTTTCAGATTAATGTTGACATTTAAATAATGGCTTCTAACCTACAAAGTATGCATTTGTAGCCCATGTAGAAATACCAGAGCTGTTTTAGAGTAGTTAGTTTAGGTACCAGTGACAAAGGAGCCACAGAGAAGTTGGTTCAACATGTGCTGCTGTCTCACTATATCAATCATACACCTGGAGCGCCGTTCTGTGCCCAACTGTAAGCCCCAACCCAACTAAATATGCAAAGATTACGGAAAATAGGCAAAGTCATGAAAGACTAAAAAAGTCAAAACAAAGTGTAATTTTTGATACAAGCATCCTTATCAGCTTAAAGATTTAATAGCAAATATATTGACATAAAAAGAATACAAAAAAAAAGATATTTGAAGGATGATAGAAGATTGGTCTGTTTCAAGGAGAAATAAAGGCCAGTTGCATCAACTCACTGAAGACTGCTGGCCAGCAGACACTTGTCAGCTAGCCCACCAGGGTCAGTAAATCTAATAATGCTACCTATTGTTCATATTGGCCAATACATATTTGTTGGCATTTTATATATCCTGCCCCTTTCCTGGTGGTAAAAAGTATCTTAACAAGACTGATCTGAACAGGGATTACCCTAGAATATACAGATCTTTTAAAGGCCACATGGATGCGACCATATGAGCTGCAATCACTGGTTGCCTACCACAGGTCGTACACGAATACCATCCTCAGTACAAAACAGCTTTTCAAAACTATTCTATTAGGCATCCAAACAAAAAATTTTAGTGAGAAAATACGAAAAATAAATATTACAGTAGAAAAATTATTAAAGCTTCATTATTTAAACTCTTCCACAGATAAATGCCGAAGTCCTTGAGATTAAAGCATGACATTTTTCATTGTGCATTTTCTCATTTAAAATGTGATTAACAAGATTTGAGAATTTGACCTCTGGAAGACAGCTGACATTTCCTTACTCTCAGTATTCATGCAACGAATAAAAGCTATGATACCTGGTGCACATACACAAAACCAAAAAAGGTATCACATGTAGAGTGAAATTCAAATACAATTCAGGCATAAAAGCAAGTAAGAGCTTAGTATAATTAGCTTTATACTTAGAATCATTAATATCTAATTCCATATATATCTATTAATTGACATTTCATGCAGCAGTATTTGGAAGGATTCGGTTCAAAGCGAAAAGAAAGAGCTCATGGGTAAGGAGACTGGAGTTCTGCTTGAGTGCTCCAGATCTCTGCACATTTGCAGGCAACAGCCAAGAACAACTTTTTCAGAAGGGTTTCAGAAGCTCCAGGAGCTTAAACCTTAACACAAGAAAACTGCCTGACAGGTCACATCTTCCCACCCTCTTGAAACTAGGCCGCTCAGAAAAAGTTAACATAGAATATCCAACAGATCAGAGACTATGTTTGAATTATTTGTCACACAAAATGGTAAAATTATCTTTTGTGTACTCTTTCCACCTAATCCTAGGTGTCCATTCACAGGTATCCCATACCAACTTTAATGCAATTTGTTAGTAACTATCATTACCTTTCTATCCAGATTGCATATATGATAATGTTGGTTTAATTTTCCTGGAAAGGCAGAGTACAGGCTTACTCTTCATGGAGTTGAGCTGAGTTACGTAAAGAAAATAAATGTAATCACAATCTGTTCGCACAATGACATCCAGTCATTTCATTGGTAGTCTTATTTACTTCTAGCACTTCAATAGTTCTTTCCTATAATAAAAATTCATTACTACAGACTCTCTAATTCATAAATCTAGGAATAACTTAAGAATATCTATTAGACCTTAAAATATGAATAAAGTGCAATTGCTCAAAATCATTACTCCATTCCACAGGTCAACTCATGATGCAACAGATAAGTAACTAAGCACTTTATAAGCATACAACAAAGTCAACATTCACCAAGTGCTTATGTTTTTTGAGAACATGCTGAGAGCAGTTTAGTTCTTTAAATTCATACAGTAAGTCAGTACAGCTGCTGCTTCTCAGCTGTGGTAATCATAGGCAAGTCCTTTTTGAAAGCTTTTCAAAACCAAAAACTTTCTTTGTATTCTGCTGGTTTAATTTAATGCCAGCGTTCTCAATTCACAGATGCTAATTTTGTCTTTGACTTCTCTCAGCAAAAGTGATCCTTAGACAGGAGAGAGAAAAATGAAAAGTGTAAGGCTGTTCGTAATGGGATAGCTTTGCGTGTAAGCTGACTTGTGCTTTAGATAGCCTTGGACCTATTAACCAAGTAGCAAATTGCTAAGCAGGGGTTCAGGTACTCTGTCCTTGAAATTATATGTAGCGAACTGTTCATCTGTGGAAATTAAAGGATAGGGATAATGGTTATATCTAGGGGTAATGATTATATCTAGAAAATGGGAGAAACTAAGTTCCCAAAAAGTACTACTCAATGTACTAGAAGTATATTTGTTGAGTATAGCTAGGGACAGAAGAGAGAAAAATCTTCCATATTCTTCTGTTAGAAATAGGCAAATTCTTCCCCACCAGAAATGAAACTTGCTTTCCACTGAGCTCAAAGTGAACATGTTATTAAGTGTCATCCATTGAGTTAATCAATCATCTATAAACCAAAACATGTATTTATTCCAGAATATTGAACCTGTAAAAACAACCATGGAAGGTGAAAAACTAAAAGACAGAAAAAGAGAAATGGACATTCTGAAAAGGCAGGACATGCTACAAAGTCATTCCAGTCTTGCAGTTCTGCTATCAGGGCTCTCAAGCTCAGAATCCCTTTAATTCTCATTCCTATTCTTTTTCTACAAAGAAACATTTTCCCTTATTTATAGATTTAAAGGTTCAGCCCACACAATTCTTCCATGCAAAATTATCTGTATATTACAAAATGCTGTGTTAAGAGAAAAGTGCTTTTATATTCAATTACCAGTATTAATCCCTGAATTAAATCTTATCTTTGAAATTCAACAATAACATTAAGAACATGTTTAATGGCTAAAGTTAGAAACACACACATGAAGTACAAAGAAGTTCATACCTGGCACAATAGAAGTATACCAAAGGTCTTCATTAATTTACGAAAACTTCTGCCTATTTGTGAAAATAGGGGTATTTACCTTTCCTTTCTCATTGAAATTGAGAATTTACACGTGGCTGATATGAAGGAGCCTTTTTTTCCTTGAGGTATAAGCAATACATTGACTAAAAACAAACACCTTAGTCCGTTCATTCAAATCAATCACTTTTGTCAGTAACAGTAACGATGTATACTCAATTACCTGGCAGACAAAGCAAAGAATCGGTGCTCAACATTAAATTGCAAAGACCAATGACAATAGGAATTTGAAAGGATAGATGAGCATTTATTTCAATGAAATGGAAGAGACAGAAAACAATCATTTCCATGTGATGCAGGACCAAGGTGGGAGATGACACCAATTGTTGCATGCAGACTCCACAAACAGCAACAGAGGGCTGATGTCCCACCCCATCCTCACAGCCCTGCCCAGCCATCCCACAGTTGTATCTGACTCCAGTTCCCTTCACCAGGCCTAATCTTGACCCCCGCCTATGTCCCAAAGTCCCGGCCCGACCTTGGCCTGTCCCACGGAGGTGTCTGATGCCCCAGGGCAGGGGCTGCCCCCAGCCAGCCCCACAGCCCTGTCCCCTGGCAGGGACCCTGCTCCCAGGACAGGCCCTGGCTGGCAAGGCCCTGCCCTGCTGGGGGGACCCCACAGACCCCTGCCCCCCGGGAGCCCCCCAGCCTCACTGCGCCCTGGCAGTAAGCTTCAAAGTAAAAAAAAACAAACAAGTACCTGATAAAACATTTTCCAGTAAGCATTTTTGCCATAAGATCAACTCAAATGATGAGTGATATTCAGAAACACTCAAAGCACTAGAAATCTCACAGCTAATTCTTGCATGAAGGATATTACACAAGTTCCTCCAATCTTCAACTCAAAAACAGGCTTTTTGGAGAAGGTTTCCTCAGGTGGAGGAGACTCTTTGAGTAAGATTTTTCTCAGCTTATTCTAACCAAACACCCTCAAAACGCTAGGTGCATTCATCACATATCACCCTACTGAAAACAAAATAAATGAGAAAAAAAAAGAGGAGTCCATTAGCCTTAGGTAGCTTGTGAGGATGTTTGTGTTTCACATGGATAAATTTAATTAGTACTGTGGGTGGCAGAGCTTCATTGCTCTCTGCCTTTGTCCTTTGTAAAAATTACCCAGCTGCAATATGAACCCTATCCTTTAAACAACGCTCTACATTTCTATTCAGAAAACACAGACATATGGTCTGAGGTGCTCGTTCTAAAAAAATGAGCAAAACTATAGAGCATATAAGTAAAGTTAACCTATGTAATTGTAACCTACACGAAGTCTGGAGCCAACCGTGGTACCCACCAGATATCTCGGATATGCTATTCTGCACGTTACATCTTTAAAGAGAGTTACTGAAAGTTGACAGCATTTATAGAGAAATAAAAACAGCCTTTTTTGGCACAATGCTCTGCATTCTGTATCAGCATGAAAAGTCATTGTCTTTTCTATTTGCTTTTCTATAAACAGCTGCATTCACCGCAGAAGTATTAACCAAGCATAATCTATCCACAAAGGCAAAAAAAAAATCTGTACTGCTTACACTTGTATCAACACTGTGTGGCACCTTTTATTCCTCCCATGAAAGAATTTCATACAGACTCTCTGTATCTGCTTTATATTGTCAGTGATTCTAATTATAAATACAAAACTTTGTTCTCTATCATAGGCCACAAGGAAAGAGAGCTCTGTCTCTCTGAAATTTCAGCCAGAACAAGTCTGGAGTTCTTTAACCAGGTATAACATGGGCCTAAACTTGCTCTCAAAAGCCACTGCATGTGCCTTGTGCTGGCTTGCACATAAAAGCCAGCCTAGAGGTATATTCACACTCCTCTCATATCGTGCCATGTGAATGTGCAATTCAAACGTGCTCAGAAAAGTCGCAGTATCTTTTAAGGGAAAAGATAGTTCTACAAAGCTTGAGCAATAGCTGCATTCATGCGTATCTCTTGCATTACATAAAAAATAAACTAGGTAGAAAGTGGGCCTACTGCTCCCAATCCTACTGATGAATCCTTGGCCAGTGGAGGAATAGACACTCTGTAAAGGAGTGGGAAAAGCTCTACAGGACTTCAGCCAGAAAATACTTTAATAGGAATGATCAATTGGCTATCACAAGGAACACATAGAAGCACATCATCATAAGACAAGCCTCTAACCAGATATGAATCTTGACTTATACTTTATAATCTCCTGAATAAACAGTAGGGTTTGTCTGGGATTTTGATGTTTGTTTTATACATATGCATACACCCACACCTATATAGAGATGTGTATTTGTAACGTAAGTGCAACAAATTAGGCCAAAGCCCATTGAAGAAACCCAAAAACACCATAAATTCAATTCCATTTTAAATCTTAAACTTTTTGTATCTAACACACACATTTCTTGACACGGTTGGTCTTCCTGAATTCACAATTCTAGGATTGCCTACCTTTGTTTGATCAGAATTGAATTTGCCATTAAGTTTCCCTTTCTCCTTTCCCCCAGTAAACTGGCATATACATAAGAACATAAATATAAACGACAAAAAGTCTTAAGCAAGACAAAAGGCCCTGCAAAATCAGTCATTAGTAGGTTAATTCTTCTGATTATTTTCAGAATAAATATTTTCTCTAACACTTGATATTGCAGGGATTTCCAACATTGTCCCACTCTTTGAGCAGTGCTGGAACTAATGCCACAAAATTTGCCATTCTTAAATAACTTTAACAGATTGGTCAGCCCAAGAGTTTAACATTTCAGGACACCCAAAAGCGTCTGCTCTGAACACTTACTTAGTTTGTAGGGGCTTAGTCGTAGTTATCTCAAGTGCAACATGGAAAGTCCAGTCAATGAACTCCAGCAGTGAAAGGCATTGAGACAATACTTGCTTCACCAAGGGCAAGTACTACCTGACCAACCTCATGACTTTCTAGGATGGCGTGACTAGATCAGTGGACAAAGGAAAGAGCTATGGATGTGATCTATCTGGACTTCTGTAAAGCCTTCGACACAGTCCCTTACAACCTCCTTCTCTCTAAATTGGAGAAATATGGATTTGATGGGTAGACTGTTCAGTGGATAAGGAATTGGTTGGAAGGTCGCAGCCAGAGGGTAGTAGTCAATGGCTCGATGTCCAAATGGAGACCGGTGACAGGTGGTGTCCCTCAGGGGTCCGTACTGGGACCGGTGCTGTTTAACATTTTCATCAATGACTTAGCGAGATCGAGTCCACCCTCAGCAAGTTTGCAGATGACACCAAGCTGAGTGGTGCAGCTGACACACCAGAAGGATCGGATGCCATTTGGAGGGTCCTGGACAAGCTGGAGAAGTGGGCCTGTGTGAACCTCATGAGGTTCAACAATGCCAAGTGCAGGGTCCTACACATGGGTCGTGGCAACACCCGCTATCAGTACAGGCTGGGGGATGAGGGGATTGAGAGCAGCCCTGACAAGAAGGACTTGGGGGTACTGGTGGATGAAAAGCTGGACATGAGCCACTAAAGTGTGCTCACAGCCCAGAAGGCCAACTGTACCCTGCGCTGCATCAAGAGAAGCGTGGCCAGCAGGTCGAGGGAGGGGATTCTGCCCCTCTACTCTACTCTGGTGAGACCTCACCTGGAGTCCTGTGTCCAGCTCTGGAGCCCTCAGCATAAGAAGGACATGGACCTGTTGGAGCGGGTCGAGAGAAGGGCCACAGAAATGATCCGGGGGCTGGAGCACTTCTCCTTAGAGGAAAAGCTAAGAGAGTTGGGGCTGTTCAGCCTGGAGAAGAGAAGGCTGTGGGGAGACCTTATAGCAGCCTTTCAGTACCTGAAGGGAGCCTATAGGAAAGGTGGGGAAAATATTTTCTGTAGGGCTTGTTGCGATAGGACAAGGAGTAATGGTTTTAAACTAAAAGAGGGTAAATTTAGACTTGACATAAGGAAGAATTTTTATACCATGAGGGTGGTGAAACACTGGAACAGGTTGCCCAGAGAGGCAGTGGAGGCCCCATCCCTGGAAACATTCAAGGCCAGGCTGGACAAGGCTCTGAGCAACCTGGTCTAGTTGAAGACATCCCTGCTTGCTGTAGGGGGAGTTGGGCTAGATGACCTCTAAAAGGTTCCTTCCAACCCAAAGCATTCTATGATTCTATAATAACAACTGTTGGATCTCACTAAATTTATTCACTCAGTCTCAACAGTCATAATTTCACAGATCCAACGTTCCATAGTTCCAGACATTTTTGTTTACTTGACTATCTTGAGAAACTACTCTTCCTCATCCTTGAGAATTGACTACAGTGATAGCACGCTAAGTCAACAGGGCTTTGCTCTACCAAATGCAGCCATCTCCAGCAGTGGCTGCTCACTTCCCAGGGAAAAAGCAAGTTCAGTGAATGCATAGGTCATATTTCCATCCCACACTGTCCCAACTTCCAACTGTTTTCACCTGAGAAAGTTCCTGAAATGAATGTGATGCCAATATATTCAGTAGCCTTCATTTAACTGTCTTCCATGAACTCATACAGTCTATCACTGAATTTTATTATATTATTATAAGATCATAATCCAGATGAGACTGACTGGAAGCAAAGGAAACCAATGAGCTAATCTTACAGCAACCATGGAGAGTGTTTGCCTTGGAATGGAAATGCAGATGTTGGAAACTGACCTAATCCTAGTCATTTTTCAGATTTTTCAAGATGCCTCTTTTCCTGAAAGTAAGGAGAGGTTTTTTGAACTGTCCTTGGGCCTCTATCTTCCAGACTGAAAATACCAACAATACTGTTTCCCCATTACTGACCTTCAGTTATCAGATGTGACAGTAGAAAACATACAAGAAATCTTCATAGATAAACAAAACCTGACTCAAGTCTCTGCAGATCTGGCTAGTAAAAATCAGCGTAGCTTATTTGCTAGATAAACTATTAACATTTTGCAGATTTTTGCCTGCATACTAGTAAAACCCCTCTGCTAAATCCACAATATTTGCAAGCTACAAACAGGGACAGTACAAAACAAGGAGAAAAGGTACACCTTTCAAAAATACTGAAACATAGTCTGAAAACATTTTTTGAGAGATTTTAAATAACGACATCCTTCTCATAAAAATAAGAACTCCTACAGAAGACAACATGTAGGTCTTGTCTTTTACATGGAGTAAAGAACATACTCTGTAAACGTACACTAGGTTCCTGGTTTACCCGGATTCTGCAGTCCTCCTCTCCTTTTCTGTTCCCTCTCCATAAAGTAGAAGAGCAAATTTGCTACATAGGCTTAAGATAATTTATTCACCCTCAGATGAGGGATCCACTATGAAAGGAAGCACCACTGGCCAACTGCAGAATCCTCTAGTCTAGTTGGTACTAAGTGGCTAGTGGCAATAATGTATAGGAGTCCCAATCCCACTGCTGAAGACCTGCACCTTCTGCTTCACTATAATCCAGGTTGTTTGCCTGAAGGAGAAACCAGAAAAGGTACAAGAAATTTGTAAATAGGTTTTCTAAACTGTGATACAGTGATTTGAAAATAGCATAGTTTTTCTTCAGTCTGTGCAGACAACAAAGGGTTACATTAAGACCAAAAACATGTAAAAATACCGTTCTTGAACATACTACCTGGACATAGCATATACTACTCAAGGTAATATCCAAGGGCAAATGTAATGCTCTAGTTGAGTGAATCAAGCAGTTAAAAAAAAATTCAATCGTGGTGTCCTGGTTCTTGTTAAAACAGAACCGATTCTCTTTTAGGGAATCTTCCTTACAGCTAAATTCTTCTAAGTAACTGCACTTTTCTGAAGCTGGCTGCATATTTTACAGACAGTGTCTACTCCAAAGCTGGTAACACCTAATGTTTATAGTTACACTGAGCTAACGGTAGGAAAGGAATGCAGAAAAAGGCCCCCGTTTATAATTATCACTATAGCAGCCAAGGTCACCGACATATCTCTTAGGTCCTGCAAGTGTGGAGTCTGAAGGGGTCGTACTTGGGGGGAGGGGAGAAGAGAACAGGTGACCCAATATTGCCCAACACGGTATTCCATGCCTTGCACGTCACACTGAGTTTAAAGCTGGAGGATCATGAGGGTCTCGCTCTCTTCATCCATGGCCGCTTTCTCAAGAGGACACTGCTCGTTGTTCTACCTGCAATCCCGATCCAGATTCCAATCCGTGCATCCCTGAGTCCAGTTCCTGCCCACTGCCGAGTCCAGTCTGGGACTTCCTGGTGCTGCCTGGCAGCTGCTGGTGGGACGACAGCACCCGGCACCCAACTCCAGGAAAGTCAGTATCGGTTTTGTTTAGTTTACATTATTTATCTTATTAATATTATTAGCATTATTAGTGTTACCAGTAAAACTTTTTATATTAAATTTTTAAGTCTCTCTCCTTTTTCCTCCTTTTCCCTTTCTCTGGTGGGAGGGTGGGGGTTAATAGAGAGCATCTGTCACTCAGTTTATTGACGCCCTGCTTTAAACCATGACACTTGGGAACGGAGAGGAAGAAGTCTATCCAATGCCCTTGTTTCCGATCCATTAATGGTTAGGTCACAGCTGACTTGACTTCTGAGGTTCAGTGTTTTTAACTCATAAGATCAACATAAAAGACACAGAGCTGACCTAAATCAAGGTTTTTCTCATGCAGTACTTCTGTTGCGTATCTTCGCATTGCCCTTTCACAGCATGTGGAAACGTTGAATGCTGACTGTTTGCTTTTTACACACAACATTATCTTTAAAATGTTTTCTTTATTGTATTTTGAGTACCTGTGATTCAAAGTTCAATTTCAACAACATTATCAGAGTAGCTTTCCTACAGCTATGGGATCTCCCTACATTTTTAATGCAAGCTATTCATCAGCACTTTTATAATTAGGAAAAACGTTCCAAGAAGCTAATAAGAGCAAAGAAGATACATTATCACATATCTTGATCTGACATTACACAACACAGCATCATTAAGAAAAGGGAAGAAGACAGGAAGAGAAAGATCAAAGTGACAATAGAAAGATGATTCTCAAAGGCAGCAACGCTCATGCAAAACTGTTCTCAAGTGTTAACTTTTTTCTTTAGCCTTCTTTCTGTTGACTAACCAGCAGAATCAAGTTTTTAGAAATACATGACAGATTAATCAATTTGGCATCAAGTTTTAAGCTTCAGGGTGCACTAGGCAGGACACAATTAGTCACTGCAGTAGGCCAAAAGCAGAGAGAAACTGTAAAATGGAATCAGAGCTAGACTAAAACAAGGTAAGAGAGAACAAGGATAAGAGCTTGAATTCATTCTAATGGTATATTTACTGAGCTAGACACATAAGTTAAACCTCCAGCATTGCAGAGCATTAAGGAACTGACTGCAGTAGATGTGGACTTCCTCCTCCTTTAAGTCATCAGGTCTTTGGTAGAAACTGGAGAGCAGATTTCCACTAGAATTATAAACACTGTCCTCTTTGATTCACTACTTTCATTCATCTTGCTGCTCTCTAATTTATAAAGATGCAGACAAAGTATAAATATGCACATCAATATGGACACAGACCATGTAACTTTCCTTCTTAGTTAGGAAAGGCTCAAACGTGAAATAGTGCTACAGACATGTTTTGAAAATGATATGCCTGACAGGTGAGTGAAGACTAAAATAAAGAATCATGCATTTAAATCCTGGAAGTGAACTACGTGACTTGTACAAAAACACAAAAGAAGAAAAACACTTCAATATTTATCCTTAAAAATCTTACACTTAGTGGTCTCTTCTCCCACAGGAAAGGTAAATATCATTACTAATCTTAACAGCTGCTAAACACTTCACAGGATCAGATCCTAGGAAGTTACAAATTCAGATGTGGTAAGACAGTTGGAGATATATATATTGTTTCCTGTAGAATAACAATGAACAACATATGTCAAGATCTCTGGTTATGTATCTTAACAGCTACTATTAAGCTGTGACAAACTGGATATCTAACAAACACCTGACTTCAGGAAATGCTATTAGAAGGCATCTAACATTACAGAGGAATGTCATCATAAAAATCTTACAGATACATCTTAAGCTTTTCAACAGAGGTCCCATTTATGCAGACACTTGAAATGGAAATACAGGAAAAATATAGTGACCAGACTTCAGGGTTTTCATGCTAATCTGGATCTGATGATATTAAAATTTCAAACATAAAGTCTTTCCTCTAGCCTGAGCTGAGAATTGGAAGACAATCTCCTTCAAATCATAACTACAGTTATCACCCACTCTAAACAAAGACTAAACTTCACTTTTCCTGAAAATTATCTTGTTTGGATTCCAGAACTTCAGATTTTCAAGATCCTCTTTGGCTCTTCATCTCAGAGTAATGACCAGCATTCACACAAAGAACTCAAGTTCATGACTGGTGAAGTCAGTCTGACTAATTTTAAAAAGTATTTTGTTTCAGGTTTTTTTTTGGGGGGGGTTATTTGTTTGTTTTTTAAGTATAGTAAGAAATGATTTTAAAATCTGGCTACAGAAAACATTCTAGATATTCTCCATGAAGTTATTACACAGCTTTGGTAAATTTACCATCAAGCCTGCTGAGGCAGGATTCAAACCCAAGATTGGCCAGAGAACACTGCATCATCCACACCAAATCAAAGAACCAGTTCTGGGTGAGAAGACTTGATTAAATGACTCAGACTCAACGTACAATCTTGAAAGTCAGTCACGCCAACATCTGGAAACTGAATCAGGTGAGAGGTAGCTTTTTGCCCGGCTTATCCAAATATCCTAAATCATTCTTGGCACTTTAACGAACATAACCACTTTCATTGAGAAATATACATAAAACCTCAAATCTCTCTATTGCAGGGCAAATGACTTCTTAAAGACTTATATAGTAAGAGGTATTGTGTCTAGTGGGGGATTGCACATTAGACTAGCTCCCTGTAAAGAAGTATTTGGCAGAAATCAGGATTTTGGAAACAAAAACTCAGAAGAAGTTTTCCAGCTTACTTATTCTACCTCCTGTCATTAAGACAATAGGTAGTGACCACTCGGAAATCTTTCAGAAACAAATTTACACTGAAACATTTATTTTCACTCTGTAGTTTAAGACATTGCCAAAATAACTGTATACAACAAATGGCAGGATTATATTTCTGTTGACGATATACTTCTGTTTGCTCACTAGATTAAAAAAAAAAAAGAAATCCCCCTTCCCTTTTGGATCTATTGAGATATTTAGCATTCCTGTTCCACTCCGCTCAGTTTCATTGCTCAACAGATTGTTCTTCATTCCCTGTCTCATTCAATTTACATGATTTTCAGACTGCAATTACAGTTCCAAGCCTTTAGCTAGTGGCTTACAAGATCAACACATCTTGTAATTGAAACAACTCTGTAGCAGGAAAGCTTTTTAGAATTAAAACCAAAAGTGCAAAGGGTTATAAATTTATTAAAGGCAGGGTCTCTTATACTAGCTTATTTTAGTCTGTATTACAAAAACAAGTTTGAGATCTGTGGGTTTTTTTCAGAGCTAAGTGCACAAGTGTGTCTTGTCTCACTCAGTGAGATACACACGATCAGCACTTGCTATGACAGTCCCCTCCACAAAAGAAAAGTGCTTTTCTCACGACTTGTATCACAATCTTTTATATTAAGCAAGGAAAAGAAATACAAAATAAGAGTGTGTGTGTGTACACATATATATACTGTGCCTATTTAGCAACTGAGCAGACTTTGAATCCCTTTGCTCTGTTACACAGATTTGTTGCCTATTTTTAAGCTATGAGCACGCACTACTGTTAGCAGGGACAAATAAGTTAAATTGGTTACATCGTGTACTGGGACGCAAGTGTTTCAACATGCAGTAGTCCACCCGCATGCTCTGTTCCTCCTCATTTATGTTATTTCCCTTACACATGAATTTTATCTTTTCTGGATTTTCATCTAGCCCTGGACAAGTCTTCTATTTTACTTTCCCCAGATAAAATACATGCAAACCTTTTATTCACTACACAATATCTATTCAATTACTTTTCCAAGGCCTGCAAAGCCATTTTGCTAAGAACCCCTAGGAAGGAACAACAAGCCATCTTTATGCATCCTAGGGCTGGTATACTATCTTTACAACCAGTAACCTGAGGAATAAAATCTACCTGTACCCTAAGAAGACTGAAAAATAATAACACGGGCTGTCACGCAAGAACAGAACGCCTGAGACATTGGTGAGGTCTAGCAACAAGTTTATTTGTGGTCCAGACTGAAGTCCAACATTTGAATAATCCTGCATGACAGCTCAGTGGGTTTGCATTTCTGAAGTGCAATATCATAGCATTCTCTCAATAAAGCAAAAAAAAACTGAAAATGAGAAGTGTCTCAGCATTACCAGAATCAAATATACTTTTCAATTAAAATAAACTGGCAATAGCCATAGAATGAAAAGCTCTTTAAATCTTTATGAGTTATTCTGGGGGAGTTTAAAACCTAGTGAATCTTTCAGCTTTATCATCATCTTATTTAGATTAATACCTGACTTTGTTTTGTTCTTAGTAGCAGATGTTATTCCGAGAACAAAAAAGGAAGGACAGTGACACATACCCCAGGCATTTCTCATTTCTGCCAAACAAGGAAAAATCCACAGTCTTCCTGTGCAATTTGCGTTTTAACACATACTCCCCTCTCACAAATGCAGAGATACCTACAGCCATGTAGCCTTGGATAAACTGCTAGCAGCCCAGTTCAGACCATTGCCTTGCCTTAGAGTCAGCAAGGAGGAAACAGCAGAATGACAAAGTTATACTTGCTCTGGTAGCAGCCTGCTGCCCATTCAAATCAGACGAGATGTGCTTTAGCAAAGCCCAGACCTGCTTTCGGCGTGCAGATCCATTACATTTCGTATCAGCAATAGTTCAGTCATAGGACTCATCTTTCTCTTCCTCTAGAGCAATTTTGGTGGTCTGCGCAGAGAAAGAGATTGAATCCCAATGCTAAGTTAAAGTTCTAAGCCGAAGAGTCAGTATTTATGGCCCTTTCACTGTAGCCTGCTTTGCTGCTTTGCACAAATTCACTACTTCAGTCAATGAAATATTTGAGGGAGCTATTTCTCCTCCCACACATGGTAGTATAATTCCTGTTGCAAAAAGTCCCTAATTTTTGTAAATTACTCAAGATAGTTTAATAATGCAAATTAGACTAGACGAAACCCCCAATCAACAATCAGATCACTTCTTAATGAAAGTCACATGAGGACTCCTTTAATCCAGTGGAAAAACAATGAAACTATGTGCACGATTAAAAAAAAAGAAAAAACACCCACAAACAGAAGATACGTTCATATTGGAATGATTACGTTTAGAGTGAAAGGATAATTAACATCCTGTCACTTTTAATGGCAGTATTTTTATTCTGTTATGTGTAATATATTTTGTAAAATGCTTCTACTATTAATCATATTAATGTTATCACCTACAATAATTCTCCTCCACCTTTTTAAATAGTAGAGGCTATACTGTGTTTCATTTTTCATTTCCTTGTGTGTATGTCAAGGGCAACCAAACGCAACACACAGAAGCACAACGTGATCCACAGGTATTTATGGTGGTACATGTTCTGTAACATATCCTCACAAAATTACTACAGCACAAAACTGACAAGGTTGAGGGTAAATAAGCTGATAATGTCATTGTGAACTAATTTTTAAAGGATTTTTAAAACAGCGAATACCGTAAGAGGTTCATATATGAATCTTCTACAAGAGAGACACATAACTGAGCCTCTGCAAGGGGTCTGTTTTGAAGTTGTTGCGCTTGGGAGGGATAAAGGATCTCCCCTTGCCTTTTTAAAGGCAGGCAGTCTCATGGGATACGTTAGGTTATCTGGTCATAGAAGCACAAAATATTACTGGTTCCAAAACCTACTCTTTCTGGAGATTTGGGCTTACCCTCTTTGATTCAGCTTTCCTGCCTGTAAAACAAGGATGAAACTGAACATCATCTTGTTATAAGGATTCTGTAACCAGCACTTATTTGCAAAGCACTATGAAGATGAAAAGCATAATTACCCAATTACTATGTATTACAATGCTCAGAAATACGTCTAGTTGAATGCCACCTAAAATAACTTATCTTTTGTGATTTTATGAACTATGAATAGAGAATGAGTTATTAGACAGTTGCATTGAACTTGATAACACAAGACCAGCTTCTTTTTCTTCCCTCTCCTCCTCCTTTCTAGAATATAGTCTTACATTCTACTTTTCCAAATCTTACTTCTAAACACTTAGCCACAGGAGCTACTGCCTGGATGAGTGGCTTGTGTTGAACATTTTCTTGTCCCTGCTGACGAATGTTAAGTCTGGCAGTTGTTGCGGGACCACGCACAATCACAGAATGTTCGGGGTTGGAAGGGACCTCTGGGGACCATCTACTCCAACCCCCTGTCGAAGCAGGGTCACCTACAGCAGGCTGCACAAGACCTCATCCAGGCAGGTTTTGAATATCTCCAAAGAAGACGACTCCACAACCCCCCTGGGCAGCCTGTTCCAGGGCTCCGTAAACATCAAAGTAAAGAAGTTCTTCCTCATGTTCAGACGGAACTTCCTATGCGTCAGTTTGTGCCCATTGCCCCTTGTCCCGTCGCTGGGCACCACTGGAAAGAGTTTGGACCCATCTACCCTTGAGATATTTGTAAGCATTTATAAGATCCCCTCTCAGCCTTGTCTTCTTCAGGCTGAACAAGCACAGCTCCCTCAGCCTTCCCTCGTAGGACAGATGCTCCAGTCCCCTCATCATCCTCGTAGCCCTTCACTGGACTCTCTCCAGTAGCGCCTCCTCTTTCTTGAACTGGGGAGCCCAGAACTGGACACAGTACTCCAGATGGGGCCTCAGTAGGGCAGAGTAGAGAGGCAGGAGAACCTCCCTCAACCTGCTGGACATACTCTTCTTAATGCACCCCAGGACACCATTGGCCTTCTTGGCAACTAGGGCACACTGCTGGCTCATGGTTAACTTCTTGTCACAGAGAAACTGTTTTATTTCTTGTATACTAGTGAAGATTGGTACCCCAGTAGCTTTCCACAGAAAGTTTGCTTAATTCTAGAATTATACACCAGAAATAGTAAGATCTTTACCTATTTTTATTTAGAAAGATGAGAATTTTACTTGTGTAGAATATTCCATTACTGATATGAGAGCATCCATCAAATCCAAAGCATCAATTAAATATCTCTTTTAAGAATAACTTCAAAACAGGATACCATTCAAAATACTAAAATATTGTTTTTGGAAGGCTAATGTGCAACTGGATGTAGCAACTAAACTAAGTATTATAGAGGAATTGTTTGTGCAACACTGAGAATGATGGTAAGACTTAAGATGAGAAATTTATGTTCTTGCTTCATAGAAGACTGTCACATAAAACTCATCCCACTGCTACATTCAAAATGCTGGCCAGACAACCCACAGAAAAGTCACTCACTCTTAATTTCTCTGTCAAGATTAGTTCTGACACAACTTTATCATAGTCTGTGTAAACCCTGTTGGTTCTATTCCTGGTTAGTTCCTCACAATAACAATAATAAGAGTTTCCAGTAACTCTAATGTGGGTTTGTGAACTTAAACAGAAAATAAACTCATTCTTTTCTTTTACAAGGTCAAAGCTACAATCAAAACTACAATCACTCTCTTCAAATTCTGTATCGAATACACAAAGCATGCCTAGAGAGTTCCATTATTTTATTATTACAACTTTGATTTCATCTTTCTGTGAGAAAATCCAGTAAACAAATGATTTAGAAATGAAAGAGAATTAATTTAAGAACACATGTCCCAAGAACAAACCGCAGTGCAGGCTGCTGAAACAGACTAAATCTGTTTGTCCTTTGGCTTTAACAGGAGTAACTGCACTTGTAAGTTCCCAATAATTTGATATTTAAACATGTTCAAACAGAACCAATCAAACAACCGTTTATCCTCAAGGAGAACCGCCACTGTGCTGAGGAACTGAAGTAAATCAAAGCTTTCCAAGGCAGATGCATTTTTGAAGCTGCAGAGCAAGGACAGCTCACACCCTTCCGCCTCCTCGCGCACAGGGAGAGGTGTGGGAGGCTGACATTGCAGAAGAATCTTGAGATTTTATTTAATTAAAAATTAAGTCCATCAGATTTTCTTTGCAAACTGAAAGCATCCTGTTAAGAAGCATGACACGTCCAAGGCTTTATGAAAACATTTTCTTGTATTTGGAGCAAGAAGAAGTCAAGTTATCTCAGATTCCCCTCTGCTGAATGAACCAAGTCATTAAACTAGCATTTGCATTGAAAGGCTTTTCACAGGGCTTTCTGTCAGGCCTTTCAAACAGGAATGAAATGAATGAGGGCCAGCTTACAAATGATGCATTGTTGAATGTATGTGGGAGCAAACAGCCACCATTGTGAGTGCAGGTGGGAAAGAAAAATGAATAGACAAGGAAGCTCACGAAGATGGAGCATCTCATTATTGATGGACTATGTGCATGTCTTTAATGAAGTTTACCCAATAAAAGATGGATTTTCCCCTGATCCTCCTCTTAAAAAAATAATTACATAGAAAAAATATGCAATGGTAAAACATCTCAAATATTCTATATGCTTCTCTTTCGTCATTAAAATACTAATTAAGATCTAGAAACACTTCAAGTAAAAGTATTTCAAAACTCAGTTCAATCTCTTACAGAAATACCCTCATGGCCTTTCATTCAGATGGAGAAACCGAGCCATAAGTTACCAATAGCACACACAAAGAATAACCTAAAGCCTAGTATTTTTTAACTCCAGTCCTTTAACTAAGGAATTACACATTAGTCTTCATTTTATCTTCTCTAAAGTAGGATGGAACAACATGCCCTAATGCCAAAAGTTTAAACAAGAACAAAACCAGAAGTAACAGATTGCTTCAATGGCACTGCATGAAAAATATTATCTACCTGTCACAATCTTTTTCTCTGTAAATAGTCTCAGAATCTTCTGCCATATTCTTCACAGCTGCTTCATCAGTTTTCTCTCCTGTTGTCTGGTGGTAGCTTTTATCCACATTTTCCTCACTGAAAAGGCACTTCTCCAGGTCTAATTTGAAAACATTCCTTTGCTATTCTGTTTCCTTCCTCCTGCTTTTGTTTTGCAATGGAACACACTACAGCAGTACTTTTGTACTGTAGTTTCTGCATCATCTGCTTTTACAGTCTCTCACCATTTAATTTTGCAAGCCTCTATGTGTTACTATTTACAAGTAAAATGTTTAATTTACCAATTTTCAACTTACAAACTGTATCTCCCTTTCCTAAGAATATCACTACCTTCACTTGAGTCTTAAAAATTCCTTATTTTACTTCTCAACCTTCATGTCACCAGAGATCTTAGTTACTTTATAGTTTTCCTCCAGATTAATAACAATACACACTGTGAGATCAGGAACTGATCCCTGGTAGGCTGTAGTAGAAACACATCTGCAATAACCTTTTGAGATGATTGTGCCTTTTTAATGGAGTCAACACACACAGTGTTATTCTTCTATTATTCTATTTAAAATGTAATAACAGTGGCACCCTAAAATACGTTACAAAAGTCTAAGAACATGTTTCTGCCATACAATACATGTGATACCAAGTCACCTGAGCTACTGCCATCTTATCACAGAAAGTACCATCATCGCTGCATCAGCTCACTGAGACAATAAGCCTTGCAAGGAGAGATGAACATTTTACAGCTCTTTTACTTCCACTAGAAGAACCAACTAGTCCTTGAAATCAAAGGTCTGGCCCAAAACTGAAGTCAGGAAAGGAACGTAGGCTGCGAGTCTCTTTCGCCCATCTAGGGTGTCTAAATAGTCAAGATTCAGGCGTAATTCTTCATATCTTGCACACCTCAACTTTGTGTTAATTATGGATCTCATTTGCTGCTGATTGTCATGCATTCCAGAGATTATGCAAGTCTCATCTGGGACTAACGAGTGAACATGAGATTTTGAACCTAAAAAAGTTCAAAGTTAAAGCAATACCAGATACACTTGTCACAATTAAAAATAGAAAGCTAGCTAGCTTGACACCACTTTTTTAAAATTATTTCACTGGTTAGAATATAATTATATTACTTTTTACACTTAAAAGACAAATATTAGGTTGGACATTCATCCACTCTTCATTCTGCTACTGATACAGCACTATTAACCTTCTTCTGGAATTTCCCTAATGCTCCAAGATTTATGATATACCAGCGTTACAGGTGACTTGTCCAAGTAAGTTTTAAAATAGCTCCAAGAAGCTCAGCGCAAATATCTTCTTGGAACTCAAATGTTAAAAACATTATGCTTTAACAAATACACTAGGAAACTGGAAAATAATTCATTGTCAGTTAACTATATAAATCAGTACTTTTCCAAAACAAACATATAAGATACATTCCTCTTCCTGAATTATTGGTAATACCACTTGTTTCATGTTGTTAGATTTATATCTTCTTATATTTCCTTTTATCCATAAGATATACATGCTTATTTATAAAAATATGGAATATATTTTATAAGACATATTTTAATTACATTTTCTATACATCATCTTTCTGTTTATTACCGGCATACCTCTTTGTGTTATTTTATGTTATTATCTGTAGTTCCCAAAACAATAAATATGTACTTTAAGATAATTTTTTTCTTTTTTTATTCTCATTTTCTCTATAAATTATTTGTTTTGACCCATGGAGCAGTCATAGTCCTATTGTATCATATGATTTTTACTTCTGTCATGCTTTATTCTGTCAGTTACGCCCAATATAAAACTCCCTGTGTTGTAGGGTTTTTGAACATTGCATCTGTAGTCTACAGAAGTGCTCAAGTTGGGGGGGCGGCACGGGGCAGGGGACACCACACACCACTGGCAGCACATCATCTCCAGCACATGCAATTCAAGCTGAAACCATCTATGCTAAAACACTTTTCTCCTGTCATTTTATAGATGGCAAAGAACTGAACATTCCATTCTCTTGTATCACTTGGCAATTGACAGAATAATAATAAATACTACATTTACATTTTATATCATGAACATGCAAGTATTCTAAAACATTTGCTCCTAGTTACCAGGAATCTGGAAATAAGTAACATCATTTTACAAGAATGCAACTTCATTTCTCTTTTCACCCACTTAGTCATTCTTAATAAGGTCATAAATATTTATTTTAACATTTCAATTCCAGGGACTGAAATAGCCATGTTTTAGTTACCACTTCATCAGGTTTAAATTTGGAAATGAGCAATTTCAATTAATCTAAAAAATAATAATAAGAATAATTAAGCTCCTAACATTGACTTTGGCTATTATATGATTTCTTTTCATATTCTGGCAGCCTGATCTTTGCCTTTCTCCATTTTGACTCTGTGCTAAATAAAACACATATCTACCCTGTTCCATTCCTCATCAGCACTTCAGTCATGAGTTTAAAGAGATTCTGATGTATCTAGAAGACTCATTCTTTGAAAATAATTTCCCTCTATGCTGGGCAAAAATCACAAGTTGTACAGCACCATGTTTGCATTGAAGATGAACCAAAATGCACTTGCTCAGTCCTTCATTGCCATTAAGTATCAGCCTCTATTTGTTGAGCAGAAAAGAGATACAGATTATTTGACATAATTTTCTTCTGTTTCCTCTGAGGTCTTTGAAGTGATCCGATTCTCCAGCAACTTTTTTTTTTTTTAAATTAAATCTCACCTACAAGCCATAGGGAGTCCCTGTTCTTTGAGCAAGCTGTGTTTCATGTCCATCAGACAGTAATTTCTCTTGCTGTCTATCACTCTCTAGGAAAAGATTTCTTTTATTCACCTGAATATAAAATTTAAGTGAGTATTATCTGTCTTCTGGGCTTGTTTACTGGTATGATAGGTGTGAAATTGTAAGACTGTATACAATACTATTATACAGTACATCAATTATTAGAGTAACCTGTGTTCCTGTAAAAAACCCTGCCATCACTACCCCCTTTCCCCACAAAATAACAAGAAATATGGCACAAATTGAAAATCAGCAGTCATGATCTTTCTTTATGCTACAACTGTAGTGAGCATGGACCTGTACCTAAACAAGCCTCTCGAACTTCTCTTCCAAACATCCTTCAACCTGCTTCCCTGGAAATCCTTTTGGCCAGCTTCATTTATCCAAAAGCTGCTTGGCTGTTAAGCTTTGTTCCCAGTTGTCCTCCACGGTGTCATAACTTTTTTTTTTTCTTTTTAAGCTGTTCAAAATCAACCACTTTACTACACCTAGCTTCAGCCAACACTGCTGGCATCAAGATGCAAACACTACTGTTTTGTCTGTATTCTTCAAGGCCAGTAAGTCTTCAGCAAGGTCCTACTTCAAAGAGTGAATATTATCTCTTTGTAAACCAGATGTAGTATTTTAACATTCAAATCAATATCTCTGATAAAAATTATCTGGAAAAAAAACATAAAGCTAAATTTCACGTAAACACACCAGCACTTCTAAGCTCTTCAGTTCCAAGCCCAATTTTGCTTGTTATTGAAATATTACGTATTTCAGACAGACATGATTGCATTATGCTCCACTAGCTCATGTACACACATACACCCCTTTATCTGTAATCTCTGTTGTCAGGAATTCAGTCCAAATTATTTGTTTTATACTACAGCTTAAATGAAAAGTTCTGTTTCATTACTATGCATAGTTCAGAACATAAAAAACATGAAATTATCTTGAAATCTTTAATATGCATATCATAAGCTCTTTAAAGTATGCCTCCCACCTCAGAATCACAGGCAACAGCTCAGAGAAAAGAGATTGGATTATTAAATCAAATGTTGAGTGCTCTGTCAGCTTAACAAGCAGCTAAACTAAACTGTAAAGATCCAACAGCATCAAGAGTGTGGAGCTCCTCTCCAACAAGAGTTAACAACAAGTAAATGGAAGCAACACCCTGAAACCCATAAACCTGACAGTAGGTGACGGAAAATAGAAAGGACTTTGTTACCAAGTCCGCCATCTGTTTTTACAGCATCATATGTCATTTATATAAAAAGTAGAGAAGAGATTTAAATCAGAAATATATTAGACTGCATGCTAATGATATATTCACTATACTGGCGGTATCAGTCACTCACCGAGATGAAGTACCTGATATTGGGTGAGTGTAGCCAGGCAGCAGTCAAACAACAGCTCTTGAACAGCCTACAGGCCAAAAGCTATCACCTACATGTAGCTATCACCTACAAAGCCAAAGGCCACTGCATCTCAAAATAAATACAGGAGTGGTATGAAAGTTGTCTTTAAAAATGGGTTCACGATTACCTTAGGCCAACTAAAGAGAAGGTTTCATAGGTTAGTACTTTGCTTCAGGCTAAACGCTAACAATGCAGAGACATGCAGCTTCCGTTTCCTGCAGATTTTTCAACTAATTACTCTGCTACTGGATTAGCAAACTAGTCTGATTATTTGTGCAGCTGCATAAATCAAAAATACAAAAAAACACACACACACCAAAACTTCTACAAAAGCAACGGTAGAAACAGCTAGCAGGAAAAAAGGAGAGCTCACCCCTCAGCTGCGTGTCGGTGTTAACTCCAGTGTAACACTGCTGTAGTTTGTAGCTTTCAACTGGGCATAAAAACTGTCAAGTAGTAATCAACCTACCACCATGTGCTTCTGCCCTACCAATTTCCATGCATCTTACAGACTCTGGAACAAATCCATCTGAGAGGTAACCAAGCAAAACAGTTTTACCTGCCACATCTGTTCCCTAATCTTGTTCAACAAAGTAGACACACAGCTCCCCTTACTTGCTGGCAGAAGTACTCACAAGGATACATTCATTTTCCACTCACTGATTCTCCTTCCCTTCCCCTTTACCGCGTGAACACAGAAAACAGAAACCTCAAGACAGCACTGAAAAGCTCCAGCATCAAGCCGTCCTGGTGATTTCCAGCTACACTGGTTTTGCCATATTTATGGCGACAAAAGATAAATACACTATGATAATCTCAAAAACCCACAAAATCAACAATCCTTCTTTTACAACCTTCCTTCCTAAACATTTATAACAAATTCAAGGATTATACTTGTCTTTCGAAAAGGATATTTTTAGTGTTAAAAACACTGTGGTTCATTACAGTTCCATGACCCCATAATTAACACCTTGGTTACATTTCCACTATACATGATCTATCATCGCTTTTGGTAGCGAAGCCTATTTTTATTAATGATAATAGAAGGCTACTTTAATAACTGAAAACCATCAGTCACTGTGTATAAAACCTCTCCATCACTTACTTTTCTAGTTGTTTTAAACCCTGTTTCAGAATTTGTCCTTGTCAGTACACAAAGTGAGATAAGGATCATTCCAGCCAAAATAACAAGCTGCTTCACAGGATGAAAACAGAGCTAGGCACCAGTACTGTGCATGAAAGCACAGGCTAAGGTGAGTTCTCCTAAATAGTTTTTATCATTATTGAGTGAAAAGGGCTGGACAACTTTTTTTCCTGATTATTATTTTGAACCAAATATTCACAATCATAAGCAAATACAACATCTCTCTTCATACAGACCTACAAACTGAGAAACTTTGAAACATTTTAATAGCCAAACTAATAACTGAAAAAATAACCCCTTTTAAATATGAGCTATTTGCTCAGAACATTGCTTTGATTCTTATTTGCCAGTGATTTAATGCATCTGATCCTCTAACATAGTATTTGACATCACTACCACAAGTACACCACTTGATATCACTGTAATCAATCAACTGCAAAGTCAGTCCTAGCAATTTTGTTGAGAATGAAGTTACCTGCAACACTAAACTGTTGTGCTAGAAGTGGCAAGTTCCTTGTTGTTGGAAACAGCCACTTAACTAGCACTCACAAAGAAGAGTGATGCTGCGATTTATTTGCATACACTAAAAGATAACAAAGCAGTCAGCGGGTTTTGACCTGTTTGGTTTTCTCGGTTTTTTTTTCCAAGTTCTTTTATATTTAAACATGCAGCTTGAGTGGAGCCGTTTGTGACTCATTTTGAAATGTCAAAACATCAGCATTATGCTCAAACTATTCCTTTTCTGCTTAAATAACTGTATTTTAAAATAAGTAAGCTCCTGTTGTAAGCAGAGATGTAGATTAGAATATTTTACCACTTTGCTATCTTTTGCATCTTTTCACTAAGCACAAGAGGCAATGTACAGAAGGACCTGGGAAATGACTACATCACACCATTTCACCAACTGGAAGAGAAAGCAATTTCATCAGATAGGGTCATATGTTTCATTAGCACTACTGTTTTTCTGCTTTTCTTCCATCTGGAGTACAGTAATTCCTTTCCTATTCTGCAGCAGATTACCAATGACTACATTATGACATGCAGGTGGCTCCTTGGCACCAGTAGACACAAGTTTCATCTGAAGGAAACACCAATTTTGACGAACAGTGAATAAACGACATTCTTTGTTCTTAATTTAGCAAACAGGTGTGGCTCCCACCAGCATTCAGGAAGACCTACCTTGCAAAAGGTAAGCAGAACAGCTTTTAGAAGAATACACACAAGCTTGTGCTACATTTATGTGTAGGAACAAGCAGGAAAGCAAGCAATCACTAGGACTGCTGTGACTGATACAAGACCAACATGTGATGTTTCCATCTCCTGAAGCTGGATGGACAGGCCCTGGACTACGGAAGAGCATGGCGCTCTTTGCACAGGAGAGATTAAGCAGGTTATCACAGTGAGAGGCACATTATAACACAGACTTTGAAAGAGGATATTAATCTAGGTTTGGAACATTTGCCATCTTGGAGTGCTTGACACGTGGGAGGGGAACATAATGTGCCATTCAGATTTTGCCCTGCAAAAGCTGGCCTAGGGGGACAAAAAAAAAAAAAAAAAGGCAGAAATTCCAGCTCTGGTAAAAGCAAACTTTACTTTACTTTCCAGGGTGGAGGCCCACGTTTCTTAATGGCACAAAACCAGACTTTGTCAGTGCCACTTGTGTATTATAACTGCAACTGTACAGGGATTTGCAAGTACAGGGTTTAAATACTGCTAAACAAAAACCTTCCTTTTGCATGTGCTGTTCAAGTTATTTGCTAAATCTTGTTTAAAGTCTCATAGAAATAACATTCAAGCCTTGCAAAAGGTAAAGTGAAAATCTAACTAGTCTGCTTATATTTTGCATATCAATAGTCAGTAGCCTATACTCAGACTTCACACATGTGGGGACACACCCCACCAGTATGAACATCACAACAGACTCACAAATTACACTGTCTATCACAATAGTTAACAAGGGCAAGAAATCCATTGCACACAGCAGCCTTGTCAGTGTGCAGATCCCAAGGACTATTTATGACTGCAGAGGCCAAAATCAGAAGGAGATAAAGTAGACTAAGTATTTGATCAGGTCAAAAGCAACAGACTTCATTAAATTACACACACACAACCACCTTTTCCTCTCCCTACCTCTTGCTTATTGTTTTTTCATGAAAGCGTATTCTGTGAGAAGACAGTATGTTCACTTCACGGTATATGCACCAGTCATTTTATTTTTTAAAAGGTAGGCTAATATTTACAAATTTTTCAAATAAAGCAGCAGTTGCATTAGAGAAGACTCCTGTCCCCAAGCATGTCTCAAAACAAAACAAAAACCCACCATACCACATCCTACATCCTTCATACATTCCTATCCACCACTTGCTGGATGAATGGCACCCAATGTACTCAAAAGTGATGGGTAGGCGCACTCCATTGCTATATCACGTGCAGATTACAGAAGACAGTCTCCTATTATTGCAAATTAATGGTCTAGACTGTGACAACAACAAAAGGATCCATCTAGACTTCCACACTGGAATTCAGATAATCTCTTGTCTTCACAGCTGGAGCATCAGTACTTTGTTGTTGTCTTTTAGCTTTTCCCTTCTTCCACAGATAAATTTTATGATCATAAAAATGGGGATCTTAACATAGAGTCAGCTGAGAACAAACCATAATACAGGCTAAGACCATACAATACAAACTTAATCTCTTCACAATTATTTTAATGCATGCAAGTTGGAAAAAACATCTGCTATTCCAACCTTGGATAGCCATGGTACTTCATTACCATAGCGTAGTCCCAGTATAGAGTTTCTGTCCATAGAGCTCCCGCTTCCTCATACTCCCACTGTCTTAATTTTTGGTCCTCCTTAACAGCAGACTCAGCAAGTCCTGTCCATCTCAACTCTAGCATACAAAAAAAATTTTATTAAACGTACAATGCAGCATAGACCCCATCCTTATTTAGTTATCTGTGCTCCACTTTTAGTAGCAGTTGCAAGCAAACGTCAATATGGATCCAGATGAAGAGTGATGTGTACCATTTCTCCTCCCCATATTCACAAACTATTTCCCATTTTCAGAAGGAAAAGGAGGGAGGGAAGGGAAGTTACAATAACAACCTACTAAAGTAAAACACCACTTCCGTATAACACTTGGTACCATCCCAACAAGCATGTAGACTTCTCATTGATTCTAAATGAGGAGGATGCTGAACATAACTTGCAGCAAGTCAGCAATGCATCACAGGAAAAAGGTCATACTCTTTCATCAAAGCAGAAGATTTTCTTTTTGAACTGTAGGTGTTATGCCTTCCTTTAAACTATCCTTTTCATTTTTCCCAAAAATTGCTCCTCATCCCAGTAAACACATGCAGTAGAAATCCATTCTGCAAAGCTTTCCTCATCCAAACTTCTCTACAGGGCAATGCCCTGCCCTTCTCTCTCTCTCCTAAACATTCATGCCACTGATTTGGCCTCTGCTTAAGGTCCCTAGTAGAGACTGATACAGCAGTGGGTTTCTATTTTATATTAACCATCTAGAAAAAAAAAGAGAATAATAAGATTTTTAAATTACTTGTTCCAATCCATTAACATTATCACCCCAAGAACTGCCATAGTAACTAACCAGCCTGCTAAACAGGTCCGCAATAGAAAAAAAAAACCAAACTGAGAAACAAGGAAACAAAAGAGAAAGAAAAAATGCTTTGATACAATTGAACACTCTCAGTAAGATTAATAACTCTGTAGTATGAAGTAGGGTTAAAGTGCAAATGATAACATCTATGTTCAGGGGCTGGCCTAAACATCCAGATCTGAATAGTAACCACCAAAGTCCTCTCCTGGCTTGACTGCCATATACAGGAGCTATCCTTCTCCTACCCACACTTTCACTGAGTATCTTTTTTGTACTTCTGCAAAAGAGGGAAACCAGACCTTGGATCCTAGTCATCTAACTGCTGAGACAAATGAGATAAGACAGTCAAGTGGTGACCTGGAAGCACTGTCAACAGCCACGTTTTGTCCTGTGCTATTTATGAAAAGAATGGATAGTAGTAATCAGAGGTTTTTTGTGTCCCCACTAGAGGAATACAGGTCAACGCTGTCAACGTTGCTGTCAACGAGCAATCTGCAAGCATTCATAATATGCTTTAAACAGTACCGCAACAGGCATTATCATTACGATCCATTCTTCCCATTAATTTAAAAGTCAAGATAAGAATTTAATAAAAAAATTTAAAGTATATAAAAAAGGACTGTTCTTAACCATCGCAGTCTCCACTAATGAATTTGTTGAAAAAAGCTTCTATTGGTTTCGCTGCTGTTAGTTCTGTAGTCAACTGAGCCAGCTGGACTCTATTCTGACTCATACAGCTTCATATCTAATTATGTTTCATTTATAGAATCAAACTCCTCCAGTGGTTATAACCTTGCAGAAGACACAGGGTCATTGACTTGTAAAAATCTTTTTACTCGTAGGTGTGATAAAGAAAAATACCTACTTTATTGTCACTTTTCAAAGCAAATAAGCACTGCTAGGTCATTCAACACAGTCATTCTCTGATACAGAATTATTCCCTAATATTGCTGTATAGCTTCCATTCTCTTTCCCAGATATTTCTTTTAGGAGCAGAGTTGGTCGCTGATTTATATATTCAGCAACTGTTACGCTGATAATTGAAGAGTTAATGGAAGCCATTAATGGAAGACGTAAAGGTACACTCATCTTCTGAAACACTGTGAAAAAGTCCTAGTTCTCAATTCACCAGAAATAAAAAGGCAACAATTTATGCATGTTTGCACCATAATTTGTTTCCGCAAATCAGCATTCACTGACATTCCTGGAGCCAGTATTAGAAAGCCAGTTATGAATTCTAACTGGAAACTTTCATTGTCCATTTGTGACCACAAGCAAGCTATAAATATATTTCTGGTGCAAAAAGTCTGTTATTTTTTTGAGTGACAGTATTAACACTACCCATAATATCACGACATTTGCTAACTTTTTAATTCTCATTCCTGAATTTCTTAACCAGAAAAGGAGTAGAAAAATAATTGGTGGGTAAACATGCACATTATTTTATGTAAAAAGAAGTTTGTCTAACTATATGATACCATAGGAGGAGTAAGAAAAGGGGAAGGTGACAAATAGTAAATAGGCAAATATATCTTATATTTTAAAATAAATTTTATCAAGATATCCAAAATCGCTGTTGTGCTGTTATTTTCAATACTGCATGAGAAAAAGCAAATGATTAATAACTCCCGAGTCCTGTAGTTCCTAGAATTATCAACATTTTTTTTAAGAAAGAGTTTCATCACAGCATTTAACTCAAAGCCAGTTCTAAAATCTATTTGTCCTCAAAAAGACTGATAACTAAAGTCCACTATTAAAGAATTTGATTTTTAATAATCAGTTGCAGCAGTGTAAAAAAAACAGTAGGAGTAATTACTAAAGTTTGATCCCTACAATGCCATTGCTGATGAAGTTTTACCCAAGTAAAATGTTTCACTTTTTTTGAGTTGCACCATCTTCGAAAGGAAGGTGCTTACACTAAAGCAGAACTGGTTGTGAAGACAAATTAATCTCCAAAGAACTTCAGAGATCTCACATTCGCATACCTCTTGACACATCTTGCTAGATTAATCTTACCATCCTTTCCTAAACATAAATAAATGTCAAATCAAAAAAATCTATGGATATTTGAAATAATTTCGATAATGGATAGGTTGCTTCGTTATTTTTTTCTTAATTGCCTCCAGAATACTAGCTGAACATCAAATATAATTTGTGGTAATAAAAAGACTTAATATCTCAAAATCATATACTTAACATATTTACAGCATAATCCTTTTACATCCCAGGCTATACATAGACATTAAAGTCATCTGCTAATTAACCAGAGATTAATGACAACACACAAATCTGACTGAGCTGAAAAACTAGCCAATATAGTCACACATTCCTTATCACCTTTTTGCAGTCAGTTCCAAGTGACACAACTCTCACTAAGATATGGAAAGGTTTAATGTAAAAGCTACATCTTACGACTGACATACATACAAGTGAAAATACTACATCCAAATATATTTCCAATTTTTGAAAAGTTTTAGATTAATCAGGACATGATATATCTTCATGCAAGGAGTATGAACTGAATCAAGAATTTGCATTTCATATTCTTGGCTTTATGGGTTTTGTTTTTATTATTATTATTGCCATTACATATAATTTTCTCTGAAGGTAACATGTCCCTCTTTAGTCGTAATAAATTCTTCCTTTTTAATGCAGACTAACAAGACAGTACCCACTTTAATACTTCAAATAAGAAGCTATATCTTATGGTTTAGTTGATAAAGAAAATCCAGAGGCACTAGAAATGTTCTTACAATTGCAACAGAGCTGTTTGTATGAGGGCTAATGTACCTTGCTTCCCTCATGTCTCTGCAGAAGTCACTCTTTTCCTTTTTCGTGTTATTCCAAGATCTTAATTCTATACCAGGTAGGATATCAGAAAAATATCTTTTTTGTATGTTTATTTAAACTATGAATACTAGTACCAATTTTTTTGTTTTAGTTAAATACCACATTGAACAAACCTACTACAGTACAGGTATTAGGGCAAGACGTGTATACCGGGCAATACGAGTAATAGATTAGCTACAGAAATGATGGCAGATGATTTAACTAGGTGATAGTGACTATGAGAGCTGTATTTAATTGCATAGCTGCTTTGAAGATAATTTAGCCACATACTGATACAGTTTAAACTTTGAGAAATTGCTTCCAAGACAGAATTGCTGGCATCAAGAATAGTCTGGCAATACTCCCGGCACACAGAGCCCTCGGCAGAGCACTGCGTACAGCCCAGCCTGCTGCGAGAGCTGCTCAGGCTCCTGCAACGCATCCAGGAACCAAACAGGTTGAAGTGTCCAACAGCTGGAGCTTGGGAATTTGGCTTAGCTAGATCAGAACTAGAAGTGCTGGATAATTCTGCAGATGGGAAGACCCCTGGACATTGTCAACGGCAAAGCACAGATGACTACTGTGTGCACACGTTTCAAGAGACGTGTGGTGAGAAGGCAGGAAACATTACTCAAAGACACTGCCAGAACAGGGTCTGTCAGAAGCACCAGCCATGACGTCCTCAGGGTAAGGTCAGATTCCTTATCAGCTAGTGATACTACAATAGCCAGAAAGCACTGGCACTCAGTTTTCATCTACTATAACAAAGTTTATTCCTACTTAACCAAGTGAACAAAGTAGCTGACAACATGAGGCTGAAACAATTCCTCCACAGCTGTTACAGACCTATGCACAGAATTACCAATAGTGGATGTATTTCAGGAAGGAACAAGTGGTTGAAGTTGCAGTCCTTTTGGGGTTGAAAGTGAATTTTTACTCAGACATGCTGCATTAGCCTTTGCTGTTAGGGTATCTCCATTTCAGAAACTGTAGGATGATACTGTTCATAATTTCACACCATTTTGGATGTTAACCGGTCAATTACCCATATAATAGCAGCAGTGACCACTTACATAAGCTAGTGGTGAGAGAAGGGATGGTAAGATGAGTTACTTGACCGTGTCATCATACGTTAAAAATCATTTGATAAACTTTTTTAAGAAGGCAATAGTATTCCCCTAAAGAAGGCATCCTGAGTATTTCTGACAATCAGGTCCTAAATACAAGTTAATATGCCAAATGACAAATGCCACAATACTCTGCCAGATCTGTTTACACCACCAAATGAGACAGAAGAATAAATGAGCAACTTTGACATCTGTGTGACAAAGAAACAGGCACTTCAGAAGACTGCTTTCGCCAGCACCAGCAGAGAACCAGTGGTGCTTCTGAAGCAGAGACCTGTTGCTCTCAAAGTGAAATCATACTCAGCAAGACATAATTAAGATTCAGGTGCCTTAAGCACAGGCATAAGAAAAATAAAATAGCACAACCAGCAAGAGCAGATAAGTAGCATGTGACATTGTTACACCACTAATTGCATAACCAGCAACAAGCATTTCTAACCCAGCTAAAAGTAAATAACATGAATTGCAAAGGGGCAAACAAACAATTATAATGGAGTTGCACAAATGAGAGAGTAAGACACATGCAAGAAATAAAATCTGCAAGGTAACAAAGAATGTCAAACAGATAGGAAAGACATTCTGCTGGACTATTTTGGATTCATCATGCAAACTGGAAAGATGCTTGGTGAAATTAGCAAATGAGACCATACTCTTATTTTGGGAAGAGGAAGATAACAATAACGAACAAAGAATAGAATGAAAGATGACACAACACTGGCTTCAACTTGACCTTCCTTCCTTCCTTCAAAAGAGCACCTAAGCAAGATCACTTCCACCTTCAAATAAGACCATCAAGGACTTGCATCTACTGGTGCCAAGAAAGTGGCATCACCTCTACTGGACTGTATGCTCACAGCTAAATTAGGATAGATTGTTATGGACTAACTGCGTAAATAGGTGGTGATAACGATTAAGAGGTAGCCATTGACAATGTGTATTGTTAATGACACTCAATTAAGTAAAAGAAGTGCTATTTCCAAGGTTGAAACTGATCTATTGGTTTTCCTAACCATTCCCACCGTAGCACTGCGATCCCCTGAGACATGTATATTCTCCACTCTAGAACTGTGTTAAAGCAGAAATATTAATTCCTGATAAAGTTTGAACTTCTTGATGAAGAAACACAAATAGCAACAAATAGCACAAAACTGAATGAAAAAGAATCACGTGAGCAAAAAAAGTTAAGAAATAACTTCTTCTGGATGGAAAAACACTCATCTTTATTTGTCCTCCAAAATTCTCCAGCAGACAGGAAAAACACACACTCTGTCACCTGACAGACGTTCAAGTCCACCGTAGAGCTGTGACAGATCCAGACTGAAAGTGCTGCTTTGTCTCAATCAGAGCACAGATTGTTTGGATTGTCTCAGAAATCCCAAGCCAATAAACTACAGAAATGCAGGCTTTGTATTCTCCTCCAAGCTGCTGACAGAGATGACAGTAAAAACCACAGGTCTCCATTAAAACTTTCTACTTAACCGAAAAGGTTCATAAATAAAGTTCACACAATTTCTAAATGAAAGCAGAAGCATTAGGTACTGACCACTAAAGAAAATGGTAACTGATTCATAACAGTTTCTCAATCCTGCTGGGTAGACAGAAAAAGCTTCAGACCAGATACAAGATGAGTTTTGCTAAACTGAAGCCTTCCTCATCTGAAGCCTGTGTAATATATTTAGCATGTTTGATACTTAGTGTATACTCTATAAAGAGTTATATACGGAAAGAGAGAGAATTAGGTGGCCAGTTTACTCAACTTTTTTTTTCTAATTTAGAAATAGTTAAAATTTGACAATCTCTTATGACAACTCCATAAATTAACTCAAATGTTATAAACCCTTTCTTATCCTTCCCACATACAATAACAAGTTTCTAAATAGTAGTCCAAAAAAGAATTAGTATTGTAAAGGAATAAAGTCAGAATTACTACTGAAAGTAGAGTAAGTTTTCTTGTGAAGGATGAAACTGCACTGAAATGTACTGTTGCTATTAAAAACTTTTGCTATAAACTGAGTTTTATGAACTGAGCTGGCCTAATCCTGCAGAGCAGTAGAACTTGACAGAACAGCCCAAGCAGATTGCCAAACCACCTCTCACTGCAGCGAAGGAGCTGACCTGAACCCCAACACCAGCATAACTAAGGCAGTGAACTTGCATCCACACAAAAGGACAACTTATGACCCTAAACCTATTAACTCACATTAAACAGACTGGAAGACCACGAGATTTTTTTTTTTTTCCCTCCTATGAATTTTGCACGGACAAGACACTTTTGGCCCTTTTTTGTTAAATATTTTTCCAAGGCAAAAAAATCACTAACACAGTGAACATATCAAGCCTCTGGGGCTGCCAACATCCACACATGTTTCTTACCAGGTACAATCTGGAGGGAAACCAATAGGCAGACATGGTTGAAGAAAGAAACCTTGTGTGCTTCAATGAATATTCATTACATCCTCTAATTTATTATCATATTTACAGCCAAAACTGCAGAGCAAATTACATACTACAGAAGGTCCCGTGTGGGTTTTCATTTTTACAGCTTGGACTGGTACCAAAATAAAGCACATTAGAGAGAAATTGCAATGAGAGTCATTAATATTTAATGGACTAATAACAGCAGTGCTCCTCATGACAAAGAGGCAAGGCAGGGGAGGGATGGGAAGGATCATTCAGAGCTTTGCTCCACAAAATACTTTTCATTAAGCAAACTGAAATCAAACTGAAAAATATTCCAGGTGGCTTTCTAAAACAAAACAAAAAAACACCCCACAAAAAAAAAAAAAGAAAAAAAAATACACACCCACACAAAACCCCCCAAAACTCACACACAACAAAAAATGAACAACCACCCACCCAATATCAAGCATAAATAAGCAGCTAAAATTGGTCCCAGGAGATAACAGACAGCGCAAAGGAGAAATTAACTTATTATAGAAGCAGAGTAGAATTTCAAACTGCCCATGCATAGACGAAGAGTATCATATTGAGAAAACCCAAAATAATCGGTGGTGGTTAAGTGTCAACAAGTCAATGAACACGGTAACTCTGAAATTTACATTTCCTAGCGCAGGAAAAGATTCAAATTACCACTACAAGGGGATGGAATTAAAATACAGGGAAAAACAAGCATCCAGCAGCAGGCGGAGCTTTTACCACACTAACAGAAATGGCATAAACTTGTAATATTTTTCTAGTGATTCAAGTAGGATGGCAGAAGCAGCACAGTCAGTGCAAAGGGGATGACACATAATGATCTTCACACTGGTCTAGATTCATTTTCAAACCTTAAAGCAGACAGAGTAGGTCTCTTGCTTAAACCAGCATTTTGTACCCTGCCTGTTCATCACCGTTAGTGCGGAAATCCCCAACCACTATTGCTCCAACACTTTGTAAAGTGATAGTCATACAAATACAGTTGCACTTTCAGATTGCAACTGCAGCTCCGATGTAGCCTCCGAGCACTGACCAAGGACTATTGACCATCACCACCTGGACAACTTCCCTTTCTGTAGAAAAACTCTGTGCCCTTGCCCTTATTCGGTTATTCATGCACTGGTATTTTAAACCACCTGATCATTCTGGCTGCCTGGCCCTGCACAGACAGACTCGGGCATGCTGGTTTGATACCTGCTTATTTCAATCTCCCAATCAATGTTTCCACAGATAACTCAAATTTTGAGATACCATTGGCAGTTCTCATCCACAGTTTCTTACCTCCTATACTTTGTACCCCTCTGTGGAAAGATTGAGACTGGAGCTGTAGATTCCTTATCTGCCTGCTGGACATCCTTCTCTCCCTCTCTGGCACTTTCTACAGGGGCAAGATTCTCCGCAATAGAGCAGGCATATGGCTGGAAAGACTGAGGTTTCATCCTGCAATGGATATCACCAAGCCTCCACAAACCCAGTCCTGTTTCTCAGGGTATTGCACAGACCTCAAAGTTAAAGATCAGCAACAGCAGAAAACATTCTAAATGAGACAGTCTAAACGGCAATTAATTTGTTTAAGTGAAAGTATCTCCTAGCATGGCACAGAGATCAGAATTCACATCATGTTTCTGTCTTACCCTTTTAGTATCTTCTCTAGGATGTAGTTTTCCAAACTTACGAAGCTTTCACAGCTGGCATAGCAGCCAGTGGAACTACCAAAGATAGCTACAAAATACACACACAGGTCACTACAAATTAAGCAATATAGGTCCTTGTCTTTTTTTTGTTATACATTTTCCTGATCATACAATAAAACTGTAAGTTGTATGAAAAAGTGTTAACCATTAAGACAGTTGTTCCATTAACCTTTGTACTGAATGTCCCAGAGCATCATTAGGCTATTTCACGCTTGAAGTATTCTTCCAGAAAGAATTTAATCTTAAAAATGTATTTGAACTCTGACCTCTATTCAGTAAAAATAACAGAATAAATCCCAAAAAAATATGTTGGGGTTTTTTATTCACATTACAGAAGTGTGATTTGTTTTTGAAAGAAAACAACATAAACAGCAAAACAAAGGTTGTAACATCACTTGAATTCATTCAGTTTCAGTTTTACAAAAAACACTTGGTAAGGCCAGAAGTAAAAGTCCTGTCAACTCTCCTCACTGAGGTACTAACAGAGACAACTTTATCAGGTCCCCAGATTGCTGGCTTTTGATTTTCACTTTACTGTGGCCTTGCATTGAACCCCAGTCTTTATCGTCATCTTACGGGATATAAGGGCCCTTCACTGTGGGCCACTGTTGATATGAAACCGTCTCTCAATTGGACCTGTCCATTTTCACCCAAGTCCCACAAGTCAAAGAATGTTTCTTTGGCCAGAGCAACCTATACAGACCGAAGTCTGAAGGGTTGCTAACTCAGAAGTGGCAACAAGAGAAAAACCCAAGTTTCGAATGCTAAGAAAGAAGTTTCTCTCCAGAAGAGCTAAAGAAAAAAAACACTCAACGATTCTGCCACGCAGGAACGCTTCAGTTATAAGCAGGCAAGAGGCAACAGACAAAGATAGTGCCTTCCTAGGTAGAGGAGATTAAACTCCTCTGCTTCCCTGGGATTTGCAGACCCCAGGCAGTAGCGCTGCCCATGTTCACCCCAGTCAGAAAACTTTTCTGCTTTACAAACTGTAAACAGCACGTGGTATGGAGACAATTAAAAGATATCAGAGACTCTAACCTGCAACTCCCCTAAATCACGAGCTGGAGAACAGGTGTTCACTACAGAAATTCTCCTAGAAAACAAAAAGGTGTCAGTGGACAAACAGAAGACAGCACAGGCATCAGCATTCACCTTGTGCTTCCCATACCCAGCCAAAAAATATGAATAATGCAGGAAAATGAGGAAATTCAAGGCAGCAGATTAGACTGTTCATCTTCAACCTTGCAATTATCTTTCCTTCTGACTAATAATTTTTGGGAAGGGGTAAGAGCTGGTGAGTAAGTACACCCAGTTCCTCAGACACTCTCGAATACAAAGTAACTAACTTAAATGCTGGGTAACTATCTTTGTGTGAATGTGAAGCTGTGATGAAGCTATGTTGGACTTGGCAGAAGAGGTATCAGATGTAGTTGCTGGATCTGATTAGAATTGATTAGAGCAAGTTACAATGAACATGACCACTTTTAGAAATAGACTAGTTTCCCATTAAAACAAAATCAATATGTCAAATTCTCAGATTATAATTGATCAGCAGTAAGTTAATATATAGAAAAATAACCCTTTCAGTGTGAGGGTGTCTCATTTGCAATTCACTTCAGATAGGTATAGGGCACACAAGTAGTGTTTGTGTAGATGATGCTCCTGGATGAACGATATACTCTCGGGAGAGCTAGACAAATACAGGTCAAGGTTAAGAGCTGGAAAAGTGTTTGAAACTGGGTATGGCATAGAGGTCCCTTCCAGCTCCACACTTAGATGTGATTGAAGACGGTCTGATGTAGCCTGACTGCTGATACAGAGGTGGACAAACTGTGACTAGGATTTGATATTGAATCACAGATAGCTACACAGGCAGGGCTAACAGCATTCAACCCCAGCTGGGTACCTGTGGAGGACAAACTGTGATTAACGTCCAAAGTCAAACCTGACAGCAGCTATTACTGAGTGGATTACACAGAAACATAACATAATATTACCAGACATGTCCCTCAATCAAGTCTATCTCCTGAAAAGAGTGATCAACACTAATCCCACTGCCATGCTATTACATTAGTAGACTCATATGCTTTCCATTCCTGTACACCACATAAATGTACAAAGCTGATGGCTCCTGGGCATTTGGAACATCAAAACGATAGGGACATTGTTCAGACTTTCCTGAACACTGCTAAAAGTCCTAAACATTAAATCAGTTCGAAAAATCTTAGCTAAGACTATATCCCTCAACGTACACAGCTGGGAAACCACACAGTATTCTCCACAGATGGCAGCAACGGACACCCTGAGCTAGCACATCCTTTTGCATCAACACGACAATCTACATTATAATCATTGTTTTTACACCACACAGGCTTAAGCAAGCAAAATGATAACAGCCACTTCACTAAATTGGCTAAATCCAAAGCAGAATTTGTGCAAACAAGTGTTGCCTAAGAAATTTTAGTCCAAATGGAAGTTTTATTATTTTGCCTAGTCATATGCCAAAAGACTCTGCAAGATATTTGTAAGAAATAAGAAAAATGTACTGTAGCTAATATTGTCTAATGAGAATTTCAATAAAATATACCCAATTTCCAAATGCAAAACATCCATAGCTCATAGACACTTGTTTTACTGCTTTTTTTCCTCTCTACTATTTTTAACCATCAGATTACTCTTTCAGTAATATTTAAGCATACTACAGAAGCAGCATTTACTAAGATCAACAATTTTTCCTTGTTTTGTTCTGTTGTCTAGGCCACAACTAGGAGTAAATAGACATAGGGACTGGAATTCTTTTATCTTTTTTCAACTTCCCTGATTTTTTTTGTCTTTTGAAATCACCCAGTGAAAGCTATGAAATTAATTTTTAAATTATTTTTGTGACATATTTTGTAAAGAGAAGGGGGTGAGTTAACATCAAGAAGTTGATGGGTGCCATACTAGATATTTATGTCTACATCTTTAAGAAATTAGCTGCAAGACACTAGTTGGCCTGCATATAAAAATCAATTTACAATCCAACTCATTTAATTTCATTAGGCTAAAGTACCTTTGAAAATGAATTGTTTAAGTAATCAATTTCTGGCAATATCTACTGCCAAAAATATGATTCACCATACCCTAAAATTAGGTGTGTAAAAAAATCTAGCTAGCAGGAATCATTTGACAGAAGCAATCTTTTCCCTGCCTTGACTTCATAGGAATAGGAGGAGGGATGGCACTACAGCCTCGGCCAGATGCTAAACTTTGAGCTAGACACATTTAGATGGCATAAATGATACCCCATCAAGTAATGATTTCAGCACTGACTGGCACTTTCCATCTTCAGGTCTTCTGTATCACAACCACCATGTTCTATATATGTAATATTATACCTCTCTGCATGGTTAAAGTAGTTCAGTCACACAGCTAAGGCATAGCAGGTTTGACGTGAACTTAACTGGAGTAAACAAACATCTTAAGTAACTGGCACTTAGTTCAAAGATTTATTCCTAACTGCATTAAGAATAACAGCGAGAGGCATTAACACATTCTCTCCCATAAGTACTTCAGAAAAACCCCTGTGATGCCGTACCAGCTGTGCTCAATACACACTTAAATCAGACCTTTAAAGTGTAGTTACTACATAACCTCATCACTAGGAACAAGAACCTCTTTGTCATAGCAATTTATCAGCTTCCAGCAGACGCCTCCTTCACAGGACAGCAAAGCCCAGAGCCCAAACTGCTTCAAGCACACAAGCACCTGCCTCAGACAGGCTCTCCAGGGCAGGCTCAGACCTTGCTCAGGCTGAGCATCAGTTTGCCAAATGGATCCTGACAGCTTGCCAGAGGAAAGGGCGCTGACTTGCTCACTTACATGCAGGCTCTTTTCCCGCATCTGCAGAACCTGCAGCTAAGCCTAATACCTCCAGCTGCTCGTACCTCTACTCCTCTCCCTAGTGCTCGGGCACCCAGAGGGCAACCACCACATCTGAACAACACATTTAATCAGAGAAAACTCAGTTCAAGTCACTACAAACTGAAAGGCATTCAAAACTCATTGACTTCCAACAGATATTGGGTCCTTATTATGAAAAGGAAAATGAACAAGAGCTAGGAGTTATTGGAGTCCTCTAACCATATTCCCACAGAGTCTCATTTCCTCAGAGTGAGCACCCTTGGGAGCTTAATATCACCTTTAGCATTATTTTTAGAGCCTACAATAATCAGATGTTCTTAAAACGCTAAAAAAAGGCTAGATATCCTTTAAACACAATGCAGCAAGTACTGTATGCTATCCAAAACTGAGTTCCTCTCCTCAGTTTCCCTTAATTTCTTGCAAGGAAACTTCTATTGCTTTCTCACTGTTACAGTTCTGGACCTCCCAGCCATTCATTATGCTCCCCAGAACAAAAAGCAAGAATCTTATTTTCTTATATTACAGATTCCATATCACAGATAACATAATGGTAGGGGTTGGAAGGGACCTCTGTGGGTCATCTAGTCCAACCCCCCTGCCGAAGCAGGGTCACCTACAGCAGGCTGCACAGGACCTTGTCCAGGTAGG